>ERZ1673961.314-NODE-314-length-22061-cov-56.197946_pt1 | contig 22061 bp, 24 predicted proteins | sample MGYA00580189_ERZ1673961 | MGnify/ENA primary metagenome ERZ1673961 (study PRJEB41334, sample SAMN05608105) | rock metagenome | biome: terrestrial subsurface; feature: shale formation; material: shale | place: USA: Pennsylvania ... | reverse complement strand
CCGACAAATCACGCACCCCAAGCATCGACATATGCAAGGTCCGTGGAATTGGTGTTGCTGTTAGCGTTAAGACATCAACGTTCGCTTTCAATATTTTAATTTTTTCTTTATGCTTGACACCAAAACGCTGTTCTTCATCCACAATCAACAGACCTAAGTCTTTATATTGCACGTCTTTTGACAACAAGCGGTGGGTACCAATAATTAAATCAACCGAACCGTCTTTCAGGCCTTTTAACGCCTCTGTTTGTTGTTTTCGCGTTCTGAACCGGCTGAGAATTCTTATATCAACTGGGAAGTCTTGAAAACGCTCAAGTGCGGTTTCAAAGTGTTGTTGGGCTAAGATGGTCGTTGGGACTAAGAAGGCCACTTGTTTACCTTCGGCAATCGCTTTAAACGCAGCCCGAAGTGCCACTTCTGTTTTCCCGTAACCAACATCCCCGCACAACAACCGGTCCATCGGCCGGGCTTTTTGCATATCCTGTTTAATCTCGTCAATACTGCGTAATTGATCATCCGTCTCTTGATACGGAAAGGCATCTTCAAACTCGCGCTGCATTAAGTGGTCGTCACTAAACTGATACCCAACCGAGGCTTCTCTTTCTGCATACAGTTTAATTAAGTCATCCGCGATATCTTCTACTTTCGTTTGGACTTTCCGTTTAACTTTCTTCCACTCAGAGCCGCCAAGTTTATAAAGCTTTGGCTCTTTGCCTTCAGAACCGACATATTTTTGTACCATATCGATTTGATCAATCGGCACAAATAGTTTATCGTCTCCGGTATATTGAATCAGCATGAAATCTTTATGCATGCCTTGAATTTCTAACGTTTCTACACCAACAAAACGACCAATCCCGTGGTTCACGTGGACGACATAATCACCGACTTTTAATTCTTGATAGCTTTTAATTCGCTCAGCATTATTCATTTTCTTTGGACGTTTTTTCCGTGTTGTTACCCGCGATTTAAATAATTCTCGGTCCGTGATAACCGCTAACTTATGTAGCGGTAATTCAAAACCGTGGTCAAGTTGGCCGATCATCACGACCGGTTGTTTGGCCGGCAATGACGTCGTTTCATCTGCGAGCCCTGCTTCTATTTGATAGTCTTTTAAAATGCCTTGCACTTTTTCCGCTCGTTCTGGTGTTCTAACCATAAACACAACCGAGTAATCACTCTTTTTATAACGCGTGACTTCTTTTTTAAGTAGCGGCATCTGACCGTGAAACTCCTGCATGTCACGGGCTTGGACGTTCACGATATTACCCGGCTTTGTATGCGGGAATTGACGCATGAAAATCGACAAATAGATTTTTTGTTGGGTCGCTTGGGCGTCAATGTCTTCTCGGCTATACGAGAGATTGACATGTGAGAAAAATCGATGGTGAGTGAGTAGTGATTCAATCCATTCTTGTTCTTCATGGTCGAGTTGTTCGAGCGTTTCATTAATTCGACCAAGTTCATCCATGAAAATCAGGCCATCAGATGCTAGATAATTAAGTAAGCTACCAGGCGCTTGGTAAAACCACTGATTATATTTATATAAATCATCAAAGCTTTGTTGATCATTAAGCGCATCTATCTCGCGTTCAACCATCGATTCAAACTGTTCTCGTCCTTCTGGGTCATCGATACGGGCGAGTTGATCGATTTTTTTTGTTTGTAATGTATCAACGAGACGTGCGCGGTCATCATCCGTTAGCAAGCGCTCGGTGTTTGGGTAGATAAAAATATCGGTCACTTTATGGAGCGAGCGCTGGGAGTCGGCTTGGAAGTAACGAATTGAATCGACCTCTTCATCAAAGAACTCAATTCTCACCGGGTTATCTTCTGTCAGCGGATACAAATCTAAAATACCACCGCGCATACTAAATTCACCTGGTGTTTCTACCATCTCTGTTCGCTCATAACCCATTAACACAAGCTGTTGTAATGTTTTCTCTAGCGGCACATCTTCTCCTACTTTAAATGCTAAAGTAAACTGTTCCCAATAAGACTTTGGTGGCAGCACCCGCTTTAAGGCAGCGACAGGTGCGACGAGTACACCACTTTCTAACTTGGTCCAATCGACAAGTGCTTTAATCCGTTGCGCTTTTAATTCCGGTGAGGCAACACTCATTTCGGTTCCAATTAATTCATTCACCGGGTATAAAAAGACGTGATCGGTCCCAATCAGATCGGATAAATCATCGACAAGGGCTTGTGCTTGTGATAAATGATGGGTGACGACAATCGTTTGTTTTTCCACAGCTTGTTGAATACTTGCCATCCATAAGCTTCTAGCTGACCCTGGAAGACCGGAGACTTGTTGTTCACCTATCCCTTTTTTGACACCGTCAACCATTGACGTGACGTCCTCATACGTTAATAAATACCGGTTCATTTCTCGCAAGGGAAATCCCCACCTTTCTGTTTCTCTACATAGTAAAAGGCTTTGGCTTTTTCGACCAAAGCTGTCTCTATTCTTCTTACGTTGTCATAACCCTATCTATCAGCTCGAATTATTACTAACCTTGTCGAATAGGCATCACCAATACAACTAGCCCTCATTAGTCAATGACTAAGAGGGTTCTTTCTAATAGGGTATATAATTAGCGCGTCGCTTAATTGAATTTATTCATCACCGACTGAAAGTCTTCAGTGATAAACGCATCACAAGCAGTAGCCGCATGTTCAACACTTTCATCTATCAAGGCCCGTTCTGCTTTACTAAAACGACCGAGCACGTGATCGGTGACAGTTAGACCTTCTTTAGGTCGGTCAATGCCGATTCGAATGCGGTTAAAGTTTTTCGTCCCTAACTGATCGATCATCGAACGAATCCCGTTATGTCCACCATGACCTCCGCTTTGTCTTAAGCGTACCTTTCCTGTTGGTAAATCCAAGTCATCATATACGACGACGATATCTTCTGGTGCAATACTATAAAAGTCAGCCAGTGGTTTTACACTATCACCAGATAAGTTCATATACGTTTGCGGTTCTAATAAAATAACTTTATCTGTCCCGATGACTTCATACGCATAATGACCTTGAAACTTCTTTTTATTCAGTCCCCATCCTTTACGCTTAGCTAGTTCATCGATGACCATAAAGCCAACATTGTGCCGTGTATCTTTATACTTGCGACCAGGGTTTCCTAGTCCAACAATCAATTTCATTTGTCTAACATCCTCCAGTTGGTTATATCTGACTACCATTCTACTTGTTTTTAAATGAAAATGAAAGAAAAATCACTCTTTCCCAGCTGTTTTTTACGTTCATGATAAAAAACGACTGGGAAAGAGTTAGGTGACAGGCATGAACAACACATGACTTTAGTTAACAAACCGGTAGCTGTTAATTTTTTAAGTATTAAACACAGGGATTATGCTTTTGTCATGCAACACTTTTTATACTTCTTACCACTACCGCAAGGACATGGATCGTTACGGCCTATTTTCTCTGACGGTTGTTGTTGTTTTAATCGTTCTTGTTTCAGTGACTTAAGTGTAGGCACTTCCATTGATTCATGGAGCTCTTTTGGGGTAAAGCCGTTATTTCCCCACAAGCGGACATTATTTGCGAGCTGGGTTATCAATTTAAGCAGTTGATTAGCTTCTTCCATATCACTAAGGGTGATATCTCGTCGTGACAATTCTTGCATCACACTCGACATTGAAAAATCCAACTGACAGATATCATACAAGTTACTACACAAGTTCTCCGCTTCTATCTCGTCAAGTAGAAGATGCTGATCGACAAAAGCGACTAACTCTCGGTATTCTTTCGGTTCTTCAAGATAATAATGATCCGTATATTTCAGTAATTGTTGTTTATCAGGTACATAATAAGGCTTCTTTCCCTTTAATCCCTTAAAATAATCAAATTGATTAAACTCTTTAATGGAATCGCTGACGAAAGACCCTTGCATCGTCGTGACAAAGCCCGATGTCATATCATCTGTTGGCTGATCTAAATACGTTGAGACATCGTCAATAGACACGTGATCTTTGTTTTGCTTATTATAGATCTCGCGAACTTTTTCTGGAGAAACGATACCGTATAGGTTTGTAAGCGCAATAATATAATCCTCTAGTAATGACATACAACATTCCCCGCTTTCATTTTTTAAGTGGTGCTTACTTTTTTAAAAAACCTGATGATTATCCAATCAAAAAGCTTGGAAGACCGCAGTCATCCAAGCTTTTCATAGACATAATGTCAGACGCTTATTCTTCGTCTGCTTCATCGCCGCCTTTTTGGCCAACGAGTTCAGGTTCTACGTCTTCCTCTTCTTCAGTCTCTTCTAGGTCTTCTACTTTATCTGGCGCTGTAACCGCAACAATGGTTGTGTTCTCATCATCTAAGATTTCATAGTTCTTACCATCTTTTAAGTCAGAGACCATAATAGAATCCCCTACATCTAAGTCAGAAATATCGAGTAAGATTTCTTCTGGAATATCCGCAGGTTTTGCGCGTACTTCCAGTTCATATTCAGGCTGCTGTAATACGCCACCTTCTTTTTGACCTTTTGATTCGCCTTTTAAGTGAACAGGCACCATAACGTCCATTTCTTGCTTCATATCAACGATATAAAAGTCAGCGTGAACAAGCTGATCTTTAAGTGGTTCTACTTGATATTCATGTAGCATCACATCAACCGATGTCCCATCTACATCTAAACTAATAATCGCGTTTCGTCCTTCATCACGCACAGTTTTTAATAACTCAATGCTATCGACTTGAACGGTCATTGTTTCTTTTCCTTTACCATAAACAACGGCAGGAATAAAACCTTTATCACGAATGGCTTTCGTATTCGATTTCTTTAAATCATCTCTTCGTTCTGCTTTTAATTTGACTGTCATAAGTGTCAACCTCCAATAAATTTCGTTCTTTTTCTATCTAACAACTGTTAGAATCGATAAGCTTAAAGTTTATCTAAGCATCGTAAAGAAGCGATTCTACTAGACTATATTCCCACAACTGTCACACATTAAACATAAAATTTAAATTAATCGAATAAAACACTGACAGATAGCTCTTCGTGTACACGAATGATTGCTTCTGAAATGAGTGGTGCTACCGATAATGTCACCACTTTATCAATTTGCTTTTCTTTTGGTAAGACAATGGAGTTCGTCACGACAAGTTCTTTAATTGGTGAATTATTAATGCGCTCAATCGCTGGTCCAGACAGAACCGGGTGCGTACAACAAGCATACACTTCTTTGGCGCCATTTTCGATGAGCGCATTGGCTGCTAAACTAATCGTACCGGCTGTATCAATCATGTCATCAATCAAGATCGCTGTTTTCCCATCAACTTTACCAACAATGTTCATCACTTCCGCCACGTTTGGACGTGGACGACGTTTATCAATAATCGCAATCGGTGCTTTTAAGCGTTCAGCAAGTTGTCTGGCACGACTTACCCCGCCATGGTCAGGTGAGACAATCACAACATCTTCTAAGTTCTTCTCACTCCAGTAATCCCCTAAGATTGGTACACCTACGAGTTGATCGACAGGAATATTGAAGAAACCTTGAATTTGTGGCGCGTGTAAGTCAAGCGTAATCACGCGGTCAGCGCCTGCTTCTTGAATAATATCCGCCACAAGTTTAGCCGTAATAGGTTCACGCGCACGTGCTTTACGGTCTTGACGTGCATAACCGTAGTAAGGAATGACAACGTTAATCGTTGCAGCTGAAGCACGTTTTAGTGCATCTACCATAATTAAAAGCTCCATTAAGTGCTGGTTGACTGGGGCTGATGTTGATTGGATAATGTACACATCACAACCACGAATACTTTCTTCAATATTGATTTGAATTTCACCATCACTAAATGACGTCACTGAACTTTTTCCGAGCGGCACACCAATATGTTCCGCTACTTCTTTCGCTAATTCCGGATTTGAACTCAGTGAAAACACCTTTAATTTACGATCTTGATAATCAACAGACATTCTGTCAGACCTCCATTTAAATTGATTGTTTTAGTTTTATGAACGGCTATTATTTTAATAGCTTATTGAACTTTTTCGCGTAACCCTCTTTGTTGACTTGTTTCGCTCTCGCGATTGAGAGCGCCACTTCTGGCACATCTTTTGTGATCGTTGACCCCGCTGCAACTAGTGCGCCGCGTCCGACGGTTACTGGAGCAATTAAGTTTGTGTTACAACCAACAAACACATCGTCTTCAATAATCGTTTTAAATTTATTTAATCCATCATAGTTCACTGTAATCGAACCACAGCCAACATTGACGTTTTTGCCAATTTCCGCATCACCAATGTAACTTAAGTGAGATACTTTACTACCGTCATCGATAACCGATTTCTTCACTTCTACAAAGTTACCAACCTTTACATCGTCACGAATATCTGAAGCTGGTCGCACGTGCGCATAAGGACCGATATTGACGCGATTCCCCACCTTGCTATCATGTACGACACTATGCAGAACTTTAGAGTGTTCCCCGATATGACTGTCAATAACTTCACTATTTGGTCCAATCACACTATCTGTCCCAATCACAGAATGACCTAAAATCTTTGTCCCAGGTTCAATCACAACGTCTGACGCAATTTGAACTGTTGGCGCAATATATGTCGTTAACGGATCAATAATCGTGACACCATTTTTCATATGCTCTCGATTGATACGCTGTTTCATTAAACGTTCCGCTTCACTAAGGGCTAAACGATCGTTCACCCCTAGCGTTTCATCAGCGTCTGTTGTTTGATAAGCGGCGACCGTTTCTTGTAGATCTTTAGCAATTTCAATCACATCTGGTAAATAATATTCCCCTTGGGCATTATCATTAGACACGTTTTTCAATGCGTCAAATAAAAAAGCATTGTCAAAGCAATACGTCCCTGCATTTACTTCCTGAATCGCTAGCTCCTCATTTGAGGCATCTTTTTGTTCGACAATTTTCGAAACATCACCATCGGCATTTCTTACAATCCGTCCGTAACCGGTTGGGTCAGGGATTGTTGTCGTTAACACGGTAACTTTAGCTTGTTTTTCTTGGTGATAGTGAAACATTTGCTCCAGCGTGTCTTTTGTTAATAACGGTGTATCCCCGCACACAACGAGTGTGACCCCTTGTTTATCTTTAAGTAAGTCTTCTGCCTGCATGACCGCGTGTCCGGTCCCTAATTGTTCATTCTGTAAGACAAACTGACTCGCTTCACCGAGTTCTTCTTTTACTTTCTCTGCACCATGACCAACAATGGTAATAATTTCACTTAAATCAAGTGCCTGTAATTGATCCATCACGTGTTGGACCATTGGTCGACCCATTACTGGGTGTAAAACTTTATATAACTTTGATTTCATGCGTGTACCTTGCCCTGCCGCTAAAATAACAGCAAATCGTTTACTCATAGCGAAACCTCCGATTAATCTATTGGTCTTTCTTTAAGTATGTACTATCTAAAATTATACCATGTTAAAATATATCTTAAAAGGTGTGTGAAATCAATCCAATTCACTATAATTTCATTGAAACAACAAAGGTTGAACCATTGAAAGCGCCACCAATCGAATGCGTCGTTTAATTACCAGGAAAAACACAAAAAAACTTCAAAACGCACTACCATGATTGATCAAACAAACACGATAGCCGCATGAAGCTTTTTGCGGTAATAAAAATAAAATTAAGAGACCCCTACTTCTTCTTGTGCGACTTCTTTCAATGTTTCTTCATACTTGGCTAGAATCGCAATTTCAATCAAGTTACGCATCTTCGCATTAATCGGATGGGCAATATCTCTAAATTCCCCGTCCGGTGTTCGCTTTGACGGCATGGCTACAAATAAGCCGTTGTTTCCATCAATCACACGAATGTCATGCACGACAAATGCCTCATCTAGCGTAATAGAAGCGATGGCTTTCATCCGACTATCACTTTCCACACAACGCAACCTTACATCAGTAACTTCCATTATGCTCACCACCTTATAAGTTTTAACACACAATAGATAGATTCAACACGCTACGTATAAATTCCTGCTAAAATTCAACTTTTTTGCATATTTTCTCATCTATTCTGTTCTTATCAAGGAAAACGCACATGTTGTTACTGAATATGGTCAAAATAATTACCAATCGTTGTCTCAATCTTTTGGCTTTTCACATCAACGTGAGAGATTTGAATAAGCGAGACATAATCGGTCACAACGCGTTCGTCTTCCTCATCCTCAGCTTCTGCTAAGACACCAATCGCTTTCACTTCCGCTTCAAACTCTTTCAACAAGTTTCGCATGCCATCGATGGTACCGCCGGCTTTCATAAAGTCATCAATGATGCACACTTTCGCCCCTTGCTTTAAGCTCCGCTTTGTTAGCACCATCGTTTGAATTTTCTTTGAAGAACCTGAGACATAATTAATACTCACCGTTGACCCTTCGGTGATTTTCGGGTCACGTCTCACAATGACAACGGGTACATTTAAAAAGCTCGCAACGGCATACGCAAGTGGAATACCTTTTGTTGCGACGGTGACAACCGCATCGAGCTCAAGACCAGTAAACGCGCTCGCAAATAACCGACCAATCTCACGGACCGTTTGCGGCTCACCGAGTAAATCACTCATAAATAAATAGCCCCCAGGTAAAATACGAGCAGGGTCTTCTAACCGTTCAGCTAAGACGGATAAAAACTGACGACTCTTATCTGGCCTGACCTTTGGAATGTAGCGCACGCCACCCGCCGCGCCTGAAATGGACTCTAACTGGCCAATGCCTTCATGTTGTAACATTTGATTCATTATCGTTAAATCTTCACTGATCGATGATTTAGCTGCTTGATATCGCTCAGAGAAGAAAGGTAACGAGATTAATTCCATCGGATGTTCAAGGACATATTCTGTCATTCCGATTAACCGATCACTTCGTTTCATTCCTTCACCTCAAAACCGAATATTTTTAAGTAAATATAACATTTTATACGGTTTTAAGCAAGAGAAAACCGAAAAATCATGATAATTCTTCGGATTTTTGTCCAACAAAAAAAGCAGTAACGAATTACTGCTCTATTGCTACCATATGGTCTTCATTGATGAAGTTTAACTCGACTGTTTCTGTTAAAACATCCGCATAACTGTATGAAACGCGTTCGAACGCATTTTCATCTTGGTCTAATGCTACTACAAAGACTGACGGATACGTTTCTTCAAGCGTTCCAAACCGTTCGACCGTCTTCTTTCTTCCGCCATTCGCAATCAGCTTCAAGCGTTTTCCAATCTGACTATCTAAACTACGTTTAATCTCAACCAGCGTTTTCGCCACTACACTTCACCTCACTTTGTTCATTATAGCACGAACGAAAAATGAAGTCAATAAAATTATTTATTATAACAGTAATGAATTTTACTTGTCAATATATTTTTTTCTTTTTATGTGACCAAGGTCATTGTTTAAACTTTCAGATAATATCCACATTCCCTCAAAAGTCTTACTTCCGAGCGACTGCGCTATGATTATGACTAACTTGTGAACGTTTAATCTTCACCTTCTTCAATCAATGGCATACCCGTCCGAAAAAAACCGCGCTCATTGACATCAATAACCCGAAAGACCGTATCATGCTCATAGCTTTTCCGCGTAATCAAATCTCCTACTGAAATATCCATTCTGACACCTCCATCATCATGCTAGTGTATGCAGCTAGCCTAAAGAAGGTGAAAAACCCGTAACGATAACCAAACTATCGTTACGAGTTAAAACATGACTTTTTATGTGTTCTGTTGTGCATCGTATAACACATTCGCAAGACGAGCAAACTCTTCCATCGTCAGCGATTCCGCTCGGCGGGTTAAATCGAGATCAATCGATGAGGCGAGTGATTCAATCGTCTCTTTATCCAACAGATCTTTAAAGTGGCGTGATAAATTGTTTCTAAGCGTCTTTCTACGCTGCTGGAACGTCGCTTGAATCAACTCAAAGAAGTACTCTTCATCTTTAACATCTACCGGTGGCGTCTCTCTAAACGCCAAATGGAGAATAGCGGAATCAACATTGGGTTGTGGCATAAAGACTGTTTTCGGTACAATAAATAACACAGAGGCTTCAGTATAATATTGCACCGCGAGCGACAAGGAGCCATAACTCTTTGTATTAGGCTTTGCGCTCATCCGGTCGGCGACCTCTTTTTGAATCATGACCGTCATACTCTCAAACGGTAAACGATTCATTAAGACTTTCATAATGATTGGGGTCGTCACGTAATAAGGCAAGTTGGCGACTAATTTAAGCGGCTGGCCCTCGTTAAAGTAATCCGTTAACGTTGGGGCAATATCAGCTGAGAGAATATCTTCGAACACCACTTTCACATTATCATAATCTGCGAGTGTTTCTTGTAAAATCGGGTCTAGCCGTTGATCGATCTCAAAAGCCAGCACGCGATCAGCGTCAATTGCGAGTTGTTCTGTTAGAGCACCCATACCCGGTCCAATCTCCACAACACCGGTCTCTTTGGTGACACCTGCTTTTTTTGAAATATTTTCTAACACATTGACATCAATGAGAAAATTTTGCCCCAGACTTTTCTTAAAGTGAAAGCCAAACTGATTTAAATAGTGTTTCGTCATCGATGGTGTCGCAATTCGCTTTTCTTTAGACATCGCCATTCTCCTTTTCAATTTCGTTCATCGCTTGTTTTAAGTCCGCTTTTGACATATGAAACATCGTTAATCGTTTCAGTAATTGTTTCCCGTTCGCATACCCTATTTTTAAATGCGTCGTGAGTGCTTCACGTTTACCTTTAGCATCAGGACCACCAATCAAACCAAAGCGTAAAAGATCTTCCTTTTCAATATCCGAGACGTAAGCATCACCGACTTCATACACCGCCTGCAAAGCACGTTGTATCGCTTCTTTTGAAGCATGTTCAATTCCAATGCCACGGTCGTGTTTGTCACGCGCATCGTCCTTAGTTAAAAAAGCATGCTTACAGCCTGGTACGTGTTCGTTAATAATACTCCGGATCCGTTGTCCTGGATAATCAGGATCGGTAAACACAATCACACCGCGCACGTCTTTGGCGTGTTTGATTTGCGTTAATATTGTATGATTAATAGCTGAACCATTCGTTTCAATTGTATCCGCATCAACGGCTTGTTTTATTTTTGCTGTATCATCTTTTCCCTCTACAACAATGACTTCTTTTATCCGCATCTTTATATCCCCTTCAATTAATTCTTTCCCTAGTATAGCTTAATCCATCCCTACTTGCATCCAAAAAGAACAACACCAGTGGGAGAAAACTTAAAAAAATAAAAAGACGAGAAGGCATCACGCACCTTCTCGTTAAAACTCGCTCTATCGTTTTTTTACATCCATACTTATTCAATAATGGTGACTTTTACTGTTTGGCGACCAAATTGTCTAGCCGCACTGATTGAGCGCATATGCACATCGATTCGGTTACCTTTAATCGCACCACCTGTATCACGGGCGATAGCATAACCATAACCTTCGACGTATACTTTTGTACCGAGTGGAATCACGCGTGGATCGACAGCAATGACACCATCTGGATTCGCTTTAAGGTTATAGCCTGTCGCTGTTAACCCTCGGCCATCACATGTGGCACAATCCCAGTTATAGGCGGTTGCTTCCACTGTGATGGTTTTACCTGCAACAGCTGAACTTGTCCCACGTGAAGGTGCTTGTTGGATCGCTTTTGTCCCAACCGCAACGACACGTTGCGCCGCTTCCTTTTTCACGTCTTCACTGACTAATTCACGTGATACTTCTTTTCCGTTTTCTAATACAACGGTGTAACGCTTCTCAACCAGTCCATTTGAACCTGAGGCAACGACTTGTTCTTTGCCTTTTGTTAATGAACTGTCATTTTTTCTAACGGTTGAAAAAGCAACTTCTTCTTCCACAACATCGGTCACTTCTTCTACCCGAATCACATCGACAGCCATGTCAGCTGTAACGGTTTTTTCGATACCTGGTTCGACTCGGTCCAAGTCAGAGAGTTCAAGCTGTTGTTCTTTCAACAGAGCTTCAACCGTATCTGCCGTCGTATAAACATCGGTTGTCTCATTTGTCCCATCGGTCACTGATACTTTGACCGCACGGTCAATGTCTATTGTGAGCATGTCAGTAATCTCTTCATCTGAAGCTACACTCAGTTCATCGTGTGAAGCCACTTGAATGTTTTCCGTTTCTAAAAACTCACCCACGGTACTTGCTGTTGTCATATATGTGGTTGTATTCGCTTGGTCATTGACCACGACTTCAACCGCTTCTTTATACTCTACTTCCATATCTGACGAAATATTTGTTGTTAACTCATGTGAGAGATAATCATCTTCTGATGGATTGATCTCTAATTCTTCTAATAAGGCTTCAACTGTTTCGGCGCGTGTCACAACTGTTTCGGTTTCACCATTATGGGTGAACGCAACATCTTTTTTTGTGACTTCTAGCCCAACAAAACCAACGACAACAAGTAATAGTAGTACTGTGACGACTGGCATAAACACTTTATGTTTAAAAACAGCTGGTAGCTTAAACTTTCGATTCATTAAAAAATGCCTCCTTTTAATGCGCGTCTAGATTATAGCTGGATTAAAAGGAAGTGTCAAACGACCAAATCGTTCTTTGTGACAGAAAAAACGTTGATACATCAACGTTTTCAATCATAAAAGTGGCATCATGACAAGTAAATTAAGAAAAGGTTACAAAACAGGCCTTTCGTTACACAATCGTAACATTCCCTCATTTTTGTCTTTTTACCCACTTAAATACCAAACAGTCTAAGCGCATTCGCTGTCGTTTGTTGTTCGATCGTTTCAATCGATGTCTCACGAAGCTCAGCAATTTGTTCTGCGACTAATCGAACATAAGCCGGTTCATTTCGCTTCCCTCTATTCGGATGTGGCGCTAAAAACGGGCAATCTGTTTCTACGAGTAAACGATCAGCTGGAACAATCTTAGCGACTTCTTTTGGTTCTTTCGCATTTTTAAATGTGACCGGACCTCCAAGTGAAATATAGAAATTCATCTTAAGGCATGGCTCGACATGTTCCACTTCTCCCGCAAAACAATGCATAATTCCGCCGACTTCTTCAGCGTGTTCTTCTTTTAGGAGGGCAATGACGTCTTCTGTCGCCTCACGGTTATGAATAATAATCGGTAATTTTACTTTCTTTGCGAGAGCGATTTGTTTTCTAAAGACATCTTTTTGGACATCTTTTGGTGACTTATCCCAGTGGTAATCAAGTCCCATCTCACCTAAAGCGACGACCTTTTCGTGACGGGTGAGTTCTTCTAACCACAACAGGTCATCATCAGTAAAATCAATCGCATCAACAGGATGCCAACCAACCGCGGCATAGATAAAATCATAGGCTTCCGCTAAAGCGATCGCTTTTGGTATTGTCTCATGATCAAACCCGACGACGACCATTTTTTCTACACCCGCTTCTTTTGCTCGCTGAATGACCTCCTCACGGTCTTCATCAAATTGTTCAATATTTAAATGGACATGGGTATCAAATAACATTGTTTATTCGCTCCTTTAAGTCATGATGAAAAAGAGCCAACCACTCATCTTGTGATCTGACTCTTTTCTTTGTTTGCTTATTTTACTACTGATCCATTCGGTAAGTTCGGGTCTTGTACGCTCGCAAGTGATAGATTCCCGTCAGGATCCTCACCTGTTAGAATCATACCTTGAGACAGTTCGCCACGTAATTTTACCGGTTTTAAGTTCGCGACTACAAGCACTTTTTTACCGACCAAATCTTCTGGGTTATAGAATGCCGCAATCCCTGAGATGATTTGACGCTTTTCATTGCCTAAATCAACGTAAATTTTGAGTAATTTATCGGCTTTTTTCATTTTCTCTGCTTGAATGACTTCCGCCACGCGCACGTCAAGTTTTAAGAAGGCATCAAAGGCGATTTCTTCTTTTACTGGTTCGATTTCTGTTTGTTTCTCTTCAGCTGGCTTAGTCATCATCGCTTTAATAGCGGCCACTTCTTCTTCTGTATCAAGACGTGGGAAAATTGGGCCTTGTTTGTCAACACGTGTTCCCGCATCAATACCGCCGAAGTCTCGGATTGAGTCAAATGACTGTAACGCTTCATCTGTTGCGCCGAGTTGACTAAAGATTTTTCCTGGTGTCTCTGTTAAGAATGGACGAAGTAATACGGCGGTCCGGCGTAAACTATCCACTAAGTGAGCCATCACATTACCGAGACGTGCTTTATTCGCTTCATCTTTTGCGAGTACCCACGGTTCGTTTTCATCAATATATTTGTTTGTCCGGCTAATGTATTGCCAGATAGTACTTAAAGCGACACTAAACTGCATATGATCCATCGCTTCCTCATAGGCCGTGACAGTCTCCATCGCCATCGTCTCAAGTGAAGCATCACTATCCGTTTCAGCTTTCGTGAAAGCTGGGATTTCTCCGCCGAAGTATTTATCAATCATCGCAACGGTACGGTTAAGCAAGTTACCTAAATCATTGGCTAAGTCGAAATTCACGCGGTCAACGAAACCTTCTGGTGTAAAGACCCCATCAGCACCAAACGGCACTTCGCGTAATAAGTAGTAACGAAGGGCATCGAGGCCATAACGGTCTGTCAGTGAGATTGGATCAACGACGTTGCCTTTTGATTTTGACATTTTACCGTCTTTCATTAAAATCCAGCCATGGGCAAAAACTTGTTTTGGTAAAGGTAAATCGAGTGCCATCAACATAATTGGCCAATAAATCGTATGGAAACGAACAATTTCTTTACTCATTAAATGCACATCCGCCGGCCAGTACTTATTAAATAAGGTCTCATCATCGGTGTTATAACCGAGTGCTGTAATATAGTTTGACAATGCATCAATCCAGACGTAAATCACGTGTTTGGCATCGCCAGGTACTTTAATGCCCCAATCAAACGTCGTCCGTGACACAGCTAAATCTTCAAGTCCTGGTTTAATGAAATTATTAATCATTTCATTTTTACGACTTTCTGGTTGGATAAAATCAGGATTTTGTTCATAATACTCAAGTAGACGATCCACATATTTACTCATCTTAAAGAAATATGATTCTTCTTTGACCATTTCAACTGGGCCACCACAATCCGGGCAGTTGCCTGATTCAAGTTGACGTTCAGTAAAGAATGACTCGCATGACGTACAGTACCAACCTTCATATTCATCTAAGTAAATATCACCTTGGTCAAGTAATTGCTTAAAGATTTTCTCAACCACTTCTTTATGACGTGGTTGGGTTGTGCGGATAAAGTCGGTATGAGAAATATCAAGCTTATCCCATAGGTCTTGAATACCACTGACAATCTCATCAACGTAAGCTTGTGGGGTGACCCCTTTTTCATCAGCTTTCTTTTGGATTTTTTGGCCATGTTCGTCCGTTCCTGTTAAATACATGACATCAAAACCTTTTAAACGTTTGTAGCGGGCAATTGCATCACCAGCTACTGTTGTATATGCATGTCCAATGTGTAAGTTGCCACTTGGATAATAAATCGGTGTCGTAATATAAAATGTTTTTTTCTCTGACATCGGTTGTTCCTCCCTTAAAGTTGTATCCATGTTCGTGAAAATAATTAGCGTATATCTTTATATTGTAGCCTTTTTACGGTGAATTTTCCATCGTTATTGCCTGTTTTTTTTGGTAACAAGTAATTTCATTCATGGATCAGTAAAAGATAGCGCGCATTGGTCTTAGTTTTACACCGCTCGCTTACTCCCTCATTCTTTAAGCACTTCCAATCTGAAAAGAGGTTGAACGTTTCAAGTAATTCTATCGTATGAGACATTTTTTTCGGTTTAATAGACACAAAAGGGAAAATTGACGATTTTTTATTCATTTTTTTAAAAATACGTCAGTTACTTTCCTTTTTTTTCGAAAATATTGAGATTTTTCAATTGACACATATAGAAATTAATGGTATCTTATACTGTAGGTATTGTCGAAATATACCAAACTATTAATAAAGGGGAGTTTTTCTTATGAAATCAACAGGGATCGTTCGTAAAGTAGACGAACTAGGACGTGTCGTTATTCCAATCGAATTACGTCGTACATTAGGTATTGCAGAAAAGGACGCATTAGAAATTTATGTAGATGATGAGCGCATCATTCTTCAAAAATACAAGCCAAGCATGACTTGCCAAGTAACAGGTGAAATTTCTGATGATAACTTGACACTTGCAGATGGTAAATTGATTCTTTCTCCAGAAGGTGCAAAAGCACTTGTCGAAGAAATCAACAAATCATTAACAAAGTAATCGTATAACGATAACAACAAGAACTGTTTCCAATTAGGGGGAAGCAGTTCTTGTTTTGTTTATTCAATTTTTGTTTGTCCAATCATCATGATACAATTTATGGGAGTAGCTAACAGGATATGTTATAGTAAACACGATACTTAACAAGTGAAAGTGAGAAACAACATCATGACTAACGCTAATATGACCTATAGCTTATCTGAACGTACCTTCATCCACACGGAAATATTACGACACGGCAAACAGTTAAGTGTGAGCTACCTCTTACTGATCTTTTTAGGCTTTTTCGGTCTACATCATATCTACTTAAAGGGAAAAATGCTTGGCATCACTAAATTGTTGCTGACGCTAACGGGGCTTATAACTTTTCAATTGTTGATCGGCTATTTGTTACTGCTGTTTGTTGCCCTGTGGTTAATCGTCGATGCTTTTTTAATGTTTAAGAAAGTAGAACGGATCAACAGTCAACTCGAACAATCACTCAAACGCTACGTTGATCAACTCAAGGACTAACTAAGAGCCATAGTCTATCACTTATGAAAATACCCCCTTGATGATACCATCAACTAGGGGGCTTTGTTATTCTGTTTCTTCTACATGGTAAACCTGATAAATATCACGTTTCGGTTGCTTTCGATCTATCGCGACCTGTTTAATCGCGTCCTTACTTTTTTGTCCTTCAATAATATAGTAATCGACATGGTCTTTAATCGATAAGTCTTCCCACCAATTATCATCTGGTAAAGCTTCTGTTCGTCCTTCAATAACAATGCAACATTCACCTTTAATCTCTTTACTATTTGACCAGTGAATCACGTCATCAATCATTCCGCGGCTAAACTCTTCAAACCGTTTGGTTAACTCCCGTCCAACGGCCACTTGGCGATTGCCAAGATGGGTTTTAATCGCTTGTAATGTATCTGTAAGACGATACGGTGATTCATAAAGAAGAATCGTTGCGGTTTGTTTATTGATTTCTTCAAAAGCTTGTTTAATATCTTTATTTTTTCGTGGTAAAAAGCCGTAAAAATAAAACTGTTTTGTCGGTAAACCTGAGCCAACAAGCGCGACTAAAGCAGCATTAGCCCCGGGTAATACAATACAATCAATTTCACGTTCAATCGCTTGCTTGATTAATACTTCACCTGGGTCAGAAATACCTGGCATACCGGCGTCACTCACTAACGCAAACGTTGTGCCAGTTTCAAGTGCCGCAAGGATCTGATCAATTTTCTTTTGATCACTATGCTCGTGATAACTAAGAAGTGGGGTGGTGATCTCAAAATGATTCAGTAATTTTTTTGTGTTGCGGGTATCTTCAGCAAGAATTTTATCCGCTGTCTTTAACGTCTCTAACCCGCGTAAGGTGATGTCTTGTAAGTTCCCGATTGGGGTTGGAACAACGAATAACTTACCTTGTTCACTCGCTTCATAACTGTTCTGTGTCCACATCGATATTGCCTCCTGTTTCAATGAGTGCTTGTTTTTGTCGTTTTGATAACTGTTTAATGCGATACTCTTCTTTTAAGGCAAGCGTTCTAGTCTCAAAGCTATTGGCATAGCGCAACACAAGTGGGCCTCTTCCTCTTGTATACTTTGCCCCTTTTCCCTGTCTATGTTGGTTTAAACGATAACGTAAGCGATTCGTGTAACCGGTATACAGCGTCTGGTCACCACATTCTAAAATATAGACCACATGTTTAGTAGACAAGACGTAAATACTCCTCTGTATAGGTCCCTTCATCATTAAACACATAGAAAGGCGGTAACGTTTTTAACGCTTTTTTTCCATCGCGCATCGCTTCAATTAAGACAATATTCGCTTCTTTATCACGCTTTGGATAGACAAGTTGCAGACGTTTCGGTTCAAGCTTATAGTGCCGCATTAACACAAAGATATCGACCAGTCGATCGGGTCGGTGCACTATTGTCATTTTCCCACCGGATTTCGTTAGTTTACTCGCGGTTTCAATCACTGTTTCAAGTGACGTTGTCACTTCGTGACGGGCAATGGTGAGGTGTTCATTTAAATTATGATGAGCATCACTCACTGTATCAAAGTAAGGCGGGTTTACAGTCACCAAATCAAATTTATCATTTTTATAATGGGCTGGTAAGTCTTTTAAATCGCCAAGGTGCATCATAATTTGAGCTTGTTTATCATTTAAACGAATACTGCGCATCGCCATATCATGTAACTTAGGTTGGATTTCTATCCCGTCAATGGGACGCGTCGTATACCGACTCATCAGTAAAGGGACAACCCCATTTCCGCTGCATAAATCTAAGATTTTCCCACGTTTTTTCGGTAGTGTGCTAAAATGGGCGAGTAACACGGCATCAATTGAATAGGAAAATACCGACGGACTTTGAATAATCTGCATCGATTCATCGGTAAATAAATAATCTAAACGTTCATCTTCATACAGTTCCACGCTTGCACCACACTTCCTTAAAAAAAGACTGGCATCTATAAGAAGATCCCCAGCCTTTTTTACTTTATTCTTTTTAATCTTTTGTCTTATTTAAGAACGATAAGCAGAATAAACAATCCTCGTTCTGTCTTGGGCTACCAAAGTGCACGTTACAAATATGAAAGCCTTCTTCATATAGACGTGCTAAGTTGTCATAACCCTCACCGATATTGTCTATCGTCCGTCGTTCGGTCGTTTCACTTTGTTCATCACGTTCAGCTGTTTCTTCAATCGATTGATCGAGGCGTTGACGTAGGTGATGATTCTCATGCGCCAATCGATGATTTTCTTCTAGTAATTCGCTTAAATGTGTTTTTAAATCACCCAGCTGTTGATACAGTTGACCAATCTGTTCTTCCATATCCGACACTTGTTCAAACACTTCTTTGCTATTCATGTTCATCACACCCACCACCTTTTCACATTATGACGTTGTTAGAGCGCCTGCTTCAATCAGTTCGTCTAACGTATATTCAACGACACGTTCAAGTTCTTTAATGTCAACTTGAATGATGCGCTCTAAAATATTTAATCCAACGACGCGGCCTCGCCCAAGTGGTGTCGTAAGTTTTTTACCCACATCTGGCAGTTCGCGCTTAGCTTGTTCATACTCGTCATTTTCATATTTTAAGCAGCACATTAACCGGCCACATAACCCTGAAATTTTCGTCGGGTTAAGCGACAAGTTTTGATCTTTAGCCATCTTAATCGATACCGGTTCAAAGTCACCTAAAAACGTTGAACAACACAGCATCCGGCCACACGGGCCTATGCCACCGAGTAACTTTGCTTCATCTCTCACACCAATTTGACGGAGTTCAATCCGGGTTTTAAATACGGAAGCTAAGTCTTTAACCAGTTCTCTAAAGTCGACGCGGCCATCTGCGGTAAAGTAAAAGATCACTTTATTACGATCAAACGTATACTCGACATCCACTAAATTCATATCAAGCTTATGGGCCTTGATCTTCTTTTCGCACGTCAGATACGCCTCTTTGGCATTTTCTTTATTTTCTAATACGATATGTTTGTCTTTTTCCGTAGCCAAACGGACAACTTTTTTAAGCGGTAAGACGACATCGGTTTCTTCTACTTGTTTCTTTTGCAGCACGACTTTACCAAATTCGACACCGCGTGCGGTTTCGACGATGACATAATCATCTTTATCTATCTGAAGGTTAGCAGGATCAAAATAATATATTTTCCCTACTTTTTTAAATCTGACACCGATTACTTCTATCATTTATATTCACCTCTGCATCTGCAGTGTTAGTTGTTCCATCACAAGTGTTGGATGGGTATGTTGATTGAGTTTCTGTTTTGCGGATGTAATCGCTGAAAGAATCGCGACAAGCTCTTTTCTTGTGTAACGTAAACTTACCCGCTCTAACTCAGCTTGGTAGCTGATTAACACCGTGTGTTCTGTGTCACCGATGTGTAAGTACATAAGATCTTTAAACCATAATAACAATAAATCTAAACCAAGCAACAATTTGTCGCGATCATTAAAGTGTTGCATCCAATGTTTTTCTATAAATAACAACGTTTCCTGCGGTTTATCTATCAGCATACCTACTAATTGTACCATTAATTTTCGTGCTTCTGCAAACCACTCATCTTGGTCTAACGCTTTTGCTTCCTCTAATTGCGGGGCAATCGCTTGAAAGATCCGGGCATTTTCTTTCGTGATTCCGGATTCAATTAACGCTGTTTCAATCGCTTTTCCTGATAAAGGCCGTAAGGCAATAACTTGGCAGCGCGAGCGAATCGTATCTAAGAGTTGTTGTTGATTCTTCGTCAGAAGAATCGCGGTTGTCTCTTGACTCGGTTCTTCTAAAAACTTCAACAAACGGTTACTTGCATTCACCGTCATTAAATCAGCATCTTCAATCACATATACTTTTCGATTAGATTCAACACCTGAATAAATGAATTCTCGTTGAAGTGCTTCAATTTGTTCTTTTTTGATTGATAATCCGTCCGGTTTGATCCAGTGTAAATCCGGATGATTTCTAGACAATACACGTTTACAATCCCGGCATGTGAGACAAGGTTCTGCTGTCTCTGTTTCCCGGCAAAACAATCGAAGCGCAAGCGTTTCGGCTATCGCGCGTTTTTTCGTACCTGGGTCACCATGAATTAAGTACGCATGGGCGATACGGTTATGGTTAATCATTTTTTTCAACATCTTAACAGCCACCGGCTGAATCTGTTCAAGTTCTTCAAAACGTTGCATATAAAGCCACCTAACTTCCACGTGTTAAAAAAGAGTGAGATCTGTGATCATCACTCTCACGTTCTTTCGTTATTTTAGCATATTTCTCGTCTTAATTGTTTTAGGAATACAAATTAATCAATAATCCTTTAATCTCACCAATTAAGCCGAGTAAGTCAATCGAACGCGCCCCATCATTTGTGATTTGTTCGGTCATTTCCATAAGCTTCTCATCAATTGTTTTCACAATATGCAGCTGTCGATTCGCCCCTTCAAAATTAAAGCTGTGATGATGACTTAAATCAAGCCCCTTTGATGTCGCATCCTTTATAAAGCTTTTCACCATCCGTTTATACTTGGCCATCTCTCTCAGCGTCCGGTAACGAATGAGTTTATCACCTTGTTTTTTAATTTCTTCAAGTTGTTGCTCAAGAGGGAACGACCGCAGCTTATCGGCTTGGGTTTGAACGAGCTTTTGAAAATCAACCGACCTCGACGGGGGAAGGGGTTGTTGTCGTTGGCTTTTTTCAATTTGATTTAAAATATCTTTATTAATTTTCATCCGCGCGTCTCCCCTTATATATTAGAACTGGAAGAAGTTATCGACAGGTAGGACAAAGACCGTGGCGCCACCGACTTCTATATTAATTGGGCGTGGGATATATGAATCCGCATTGCCGCCCATTGGTGAAATTGGTGCGACCATTTGTTCACGGTGACTTGATTTATGCTTAATAATGTCTAGCGCTTGATCGACTTCTTTGTCTTCACAACCAATCATCAACGTCGTATTGCCTTCTTTTAAGAACCCACCGGTTGTTGATAGTTTTGTCGTTTTATAATCTTTTTCCGCTAAGGCGTCGATCAAGCGGTGGCTGTCTTTATCTTGAATAACCGCAATAATTAATTTCATCGTCCATTCCTCCATTATTTTATCATTTACTGATTGATATGACTGAGTACTTTATTTAATGCAAGTTCTGTAACTTCTGCGACAGTAAAGTCTGCGCGTATCGGTTGAATCCGGTCACTAAATCGCTCGGCTAATATGTCATAGCCTTGATAGACTTTTTCATGAAAGGCAAGTGTTTCTAAATCAAGG
>ERZ1673961.313-NODE-313-length-22092-cov-6.796615_pt1 | contig 22092 bp, 15 predicted proteins | sample MGYA00580189_ERZ1673961 | MGnify/ENA primary metagenome ERZ1673961 (study PRJEB41334, sample SAMN05608105) | rock metagenome | biome: terrestrial subsurface; feature: shale formation; material: shale | place: USA: Pennsylvania ... | reverse complement strand
TAGCATGATCCTGATTCTATCGAAAATCAAGCATCTTCAATGATCACGGGTATATGTCTAAAGAAGGAAGTGTAGCTCCTAAAGAGCGCATTAATATTAAGTATATTCCTGCGACTGGGGATGCACAGGCTGAAGTGGAATTGCCATTAAAAACCTTAGTGGTTGGTGATTTCAAAGGCCATTCAGAAGAGACGCCAGTAGAAGAGCGCTCAACCGTTTCTGTGGATAAGAATAACTTTGAAGCCGTAATGCGTGAAAGCAATCTCAAACTGACGACAACAGTGAAGAACAAACTGGGTGAAGATGAAAACGCCGATCTACCGGTGGAACTGAGCTTCAAATCCCTTGCGGACTTCTCCCCGGATTCTGTGGCTTCACAAGTTCCTGAATTGAAAAAATTGATTGAGTTACGTGAGGCGCTGGTGGCACTGAAAGGTCCGCTGGGCAACATTCCTGCGTTCCGTGAGCGCTTGCAAGATCTGCTGAACTCGGAAGAGTCGCGCGAGAAACTGCTGGCAGAACTCAGTCTTGTTAGTGAGTCAGAAGAGCAAACTCAAGCCTAAGTTGACTTGATACTTTTGTCATTAATTCTTAATCAGGAACAAAAAGATGTCTACTACTGAAACGGTACTGGAAAGACCGCAGCTGGCTGAAGGAAGCCTGCTGGACGAAATTATGGCGCAAACCCGCATCGCTCCAAGCGAAGAAGGGTACGATGTTGCGAAAAAAGGTGTTGCAGCATTTATTGAAAATCTGATTGGTGGCAACCAGTTAGATGAAGCAGTGAATAAATCTCTGGTCGATCAGATGTTGGTTGAACTGGACAAAAAAATCAGCGCGCAGATGGATGAAATTCTCCACGACGAGAAATACCAGCAAATGGAATCGGCTTGGCGTGGCTTGAAACTGTTCGTTGATCGTACCGATTTCCGCGAAAACAACAAAGTTGATTTGCTGCACGTCACCAAAGAAGAGCTGCTGGAAGACTTTGAATTTGCACCAGAAACAACTCAATCTGGCTTATACAAACACGTTTACTCCTCAGGTTATGGTCAGTTTGGTGGTGAACCAACCGGCGCTATCATTGGCAACTTCGCTTTCACGCCATCAACAGCAGACATGAAACTGCTGCAATACATGGGCGCATTAGGCGCAATGGCGCACGCACCTTTTATCTCTAGTGTTGGCCCGCAATTCTTTGGCATCGATTCTTTTGAAGAGCTGCCAAACATCAAAGACATCAAGTCTACGTTTGAAAGCCCGAAATACACCAAATGGCGTGCACTGCGTGAGTCAGAAGATGCACGTTACATTGGCCTGACGGCGCCTCGTTTCCTGCTGCGTGTTCCTTATGACCCAACAGAGAACCCAATCAAATCATTCAACTATTCAGAGAACGTGAGCCAATCGCACGAGCATTACCTATGGGGTAATACGGCGTTTGCATTCGCAACTCGTTTGACAGATAGCTTCGCGAAATACCGTTGGTGTCCAAACATTATCGGCCCACAAAGTGGCGGTGCGGTTGAAGATCTGCCAGTACACGTATTTGAATCGATGGGCGCGCTGCAAAGCAAGATCCCAACGGAAGTGCTGATCACTGACCGTAAAGAGTTTGAACTGGCAGAAGAAGGTTTCATTGCTCTGACCATGCGTAAGGGCAGCGACAACGCCGCATTCTTCTCGGCAAACTCCATTCAGAAAGCCAAGATCTTCCCGAACACCAAAGAAGGCAAAGAAGCAGAAACCAACTACAAGTTGGGTACGCAACTGCCTTACATGATGATCATCAACCGCTTGGCGCATTACGTGAAAGTGCTGCAGCGTGAACAGATTGGTGCTTGGAAAGAGCGTCAGGATCTGGAACGTGAGCTGAACGCTTGGATCAAGCAATTCGTTGCCGATCAGGAAAACCCGCCTGCAGATGTACGCAGCCGTCGTCCACTTCGCGCCGCGAAAATCGAGGTGATGGACGTGGAAGGCAATCCAGGTTGGTACCAAGTTTCTCTGGCTGTTCGTCCGCACTTTAAGTACATGGGTGCGAACTTCGAACTGTCGCTGGTAGGCCGTCTGGATCAAGCATAACCATGACTTACATTGCACCTGAAGAGAGTGCATTTGGTGTTGGCTTCTTTGAACGTTTGGAAGCCAATGCTAAACCCATGTCTCTGACCCAAGGGCCAGATGCATGGGATGTACTCGAATCCGTTAAGCGTAATGTGTCCAATATCCTCAATACAAGAATCGGTGGTGCTCAAAGCGCCCCGCATCTCGGGTTAGTGGATTTTAACGACGCTACTTTGGAAACCATGGACTTGTCGCTGCGCATCAAACTGGCGATTCAGCATTGTCTGGAACGTTATGAGCCGCGCTTAAAACAGGTACTGGTGCGTGCCGACTCGGACCATTTCAATCCTTTAACGCTGCGTTTCCACATTGTGGCCAGCATTAACTGCGATGCATTACACAAGAAAGTTCAGTTCAGTCTGTTACTGGATCAAAACAGAAAGTATCGAGTGTTTTAATCACCATGACTCAAGACAAGTATTTCAGGGAAGAGCTCGCTTTTCTTAAAGAGCAGGGGAGAGAATTTACCGAAATTCACCCTCAGCTGTCGCGCTTTCTGCATGGCAGAACAACCGACCCGGACGTTGAACGTCTGTTGGAAGGTTTTGCGTTCCTGACTGCGCGTCTGCGTGAAAAAGTCGAAGATGAATTCCCTGAACTGACACACTCGATCATCAACATGCTGTGGCCGAACTATTTGCGGCCCGTGCCGAGCATGAGTGTGGTGGCCTTTACACCGGACAAAAGCGTCAGTGAAAAGCAGACCATTACACGCGGCACACAACTGGATAGCAAACCCGTGTTTGGCACTAAATGCCATTTTCGAACCTGCCGAGATGTTGCTCTCTATCCGCTTCATTGTCTGGACGCCAACGCGGAACACACGCGCGAAGCAACCACCATTAAATTAGCGATGAAGATGAACGGCGACATTTCGATTGGTGATGCTGAACTGGGTGATTTGCGTTTTTACTTAGGTGGGGACAAGTACAGTTCACAAATGCTGTATCTGTGGCTCAATCACTATCTGGATAAAGTCACCGTTGAAGTGAATGGTGCGGTGTTCACTCTGCCGCGTAATACGTTTGCAACAGTGGGCTTTAAGAGCGACGAATCGTTGTTGCCTTATCCAACTAATGTTTACGAAGGCTACCGCATTTTGCAGGAATACCTGTCATTTCCGGAAGCGTTCCACTTTTTTGATCTCAAGGGATTGGGGCAAGCACTGCCAAAATCGGTGCACGGCGAATTCACGCTGCACATTCATTTATCCAAAACGTTGCCTGCCGACGTTCGCGTGCGTAAGGACAATTTTCAGCTCTATTGCACCCCAGTGATCAACTTATTCGAACATGATGCCGACCCAATCGATCTCAATGGTCGCAAATCGGAATACCGTATTGTGCCGTCAAGCCGCTATCCGGCGCACTATGAAGTGTTCAGCGTTGATAGCGTGGTGGGTTGGCAGGACAACAGCCAAGCGGGTCAACGGGTGCGTGGCGAGAAGCGTGTGTACTCCTCATTTGAAAGCTTTCAGCACGAAGTAGAACGTGTTCGTCATCGTCAGGCGTTGTATTACCGCACACGCATTAAAGAAAGCATTCGCGGTGACGGCTTTGACTCATTTGTGTCCTTTATTCGCGGCGATGAAACTTTGTCGGTAGATGTTGATGAAGCGGTGTCAATCAAACTGACCTGCACCAACCGTCTGTTACCGTTGGAACTGGGCATTGGTGACATTTGTGAGCCGACCGATACCTCGCCGCCGTATGCGACGTTTCGCAACATCACCGTGCCGTCGCAATCACTGCGTCCGGTTCTTGATGGCAGCCTGCTGTGGACACTGATTTCCAACTTGTCACTCAACTATTTGTCGCTGCTGTCCAAAGATGCGCTCAGCTGTGTGTTGCGTGCTTACGATTTTCGCGCGCTGGTCGATCGTCAGGCAGAGCGTGTGGCGCGTCTGCGCATGGACGGCATCAGCAAAATCGAATCACAACCGGTGGACAAAATGTTGCGAGGCTTACCCGTACGCGGCCTGCAATCGACTCTCTACATTGATCAGGCTGGTTTTGGTTCAGAAGGCGATTTGTATCTGTTTGGCACGGTACTGAGCCACTTTTTTGCGCTCTACGCCAGCATCAATTCGTTTCATGAGCTGGTCGTCATCAACGTTAGTAACCAAGAGAAATACACATGGGGAACACAGACCGGAATGCAGCCGTTGATTTGACGGCTGACAGCCAGCTGGTGCCCCAATCGCACTTGCCTGGTGATGTACGTGCTTACAACTTCTATCAGTTGGTCGAATTGTTACAAAAACTGCAGCAATTCAACCCAGAGTCGGAAGAGTGGGAGCGGCAATGTCAGTTGGTGTTCAGTGCGAACCCAAGCCTTGGTTTTTCGCCATCAGACGTGAATTCTCTGCACGAGCGCGCAGATGAACGCCTGGTGATGCTGACCAACTTTTTTGGTTTGTCTGGCGCGCAGTCACCCTTGCCAGGATTCATCATCGAGCAACTGGTGAATGAAGAGCCGGGTGGTTTTAAGCAGCCATTTCTCGATTTTTTTAACAATCGGCTTATCAACCTCGTGTATCGCATCTGGCGAAAGTATCGCTATTACGTGCGCTTTCAGCCGGATGCTAAAGACGCCTTTTCCGCTCAGTTGTTTGCATTGGTCGGGTTGGGTGATACCGACTTACGCGGTGAGACACCCATCAACTGGTGCAAGATGCTCGCTTACGCTGGCACTTTGGCCGGACGCAGCCGCTCACCGCAGGTGGTGGCCGGCATCATCGCCCACTGTTTCGATTTGCAGGATGTGCAAATTCGCCAGTGGGTGCGCCGTAAGGTGCATATCGACAAATCCCAGCAATTGTCGCTGGGGCAGCAGAACGCTCAACTGGGCGTTGACAGCATGGTGGGTGAATCAGTGATGGACTGCAACGGTAAGTTTGTCATCTGTATCGGTAAGTTGTCGCGCGAGCGTTTCGCCGATTTTCTTCCTTCCGGTAAGGAACACCAACCGCTGTGTAAATTGGTGGAATTTATTTTGCGTGAGCAGATGGCCTACGACGTAGAGCTGACCATGGATGAAGATGAAGCGCCAAAACTGAGCCTTGCCGCTGACAGTGGTGTGGCTCTGGGATGGACTTCGTTTCTGGGTGACAACGCGCAAGACCAACACGTTCTGATTCAAGTGAGGCAATAACAGATGAACGCAATGACTCAGACGTCACTGATCCTTCAGGTGGCTAACGTACAACTGCTCGAATCGGGTCTGACCGCTCAGTCACACTGGACTGCAGAAGGCGGCAACATCGGATCTGAATCATGGGCAACCTGGCGACTGAAAGATGCTCAAGGCCGCGTGAAACCGCAGCATTGCGCCATTGTCTCGATTGATGGTGCGTTTTGTGTTCGCGATTTGTGTGGTGACACCTATGTGAATGGATCACACATGCCGCTGGGTAAAGATCAGTTGGCGAAGCTGGAACACAAAGACGAAATCACCGTCGGGCCTTACCAGTTACGCGTGTCATTTGGTCATGCGGACGATCATGAGCGTAATTCTGGTCCGCTGGATGCGATGTTTAAAGCCGATCAGGTCGATCTGCTGGCGGATGAACCTTTCGATGATGAAGAACTGTTGGACGACGATCAACCTGCTGTTAATGCCGATCCACTATTAGCACTGGATGCGCTGCTTGAGGCCAAAGACGACGCCGATGCACTGCTGCGTGATGTTGAGCTGAAAGAAGACAGTGACAAACCACAATCCTTGGTGCCGGAAGATAACCTGGTTCTTCATGATTTGAAATTTACTCCGCAGGCAGACAGCGAATACGAAATGACGTCATCAATCCGATTGAAAAAAATTCTGGGCTTTGGCCAGCGCAAAGATGATGCCGCGCAACGCGACATTGAGCCTGAGCATCAGCCGCTACAACAAACAACAGCACCATCACTACAAATCAATACTCACAACGTATCAGAGGGCTTAACAATGGATGAAAAAGTATTGGATCTTCTTGAAGAAGAAGTCGCCAAAAGTCTGCAACCAGCTAAGGCAGAAAGTGCCACAAGTTCCGCTGGCGGTAAACATTTGCTGACTGGCCCAATGCTGCAGGGACTGGGAATCGATCTTAGTCAGGACACTGACATGGAACGCATGCACTTTTTGTCTCAGGAACTGGGTGAGTCGCTGCAGGCGTGTGTCAAAGGCTTGCTGGAACTGCATCAACAAGTCAGTGAGGGGCGCTTTGGTACTATGAACCGTAACCTGCAACCTATCGAAGATAACCCACTGCGTCTGGGGCTGTCTTACGAGCAAACTATCCGCACCATGTACGATGCCGACAAGAGCTTGGTTCACCTCTCTGCACCAGCGGCGATTTCAGAAAGCCTGAAGAACGTGCGCGACCACAACGAAGCGATGCAACATGCGACATCGGAAGCGCTGAATCAGATTCTTAACGCGTTCTCTCCGCAAGTGTTGTTGCGCCGTTTCCATCACTACAAACGCAATACAGACAACAGCACAACCTCGGATGAAGCGTGGGCGTGGAACATGTACTGCAACTACTACCAAGAGCTGACTTCCAACCGTCAACGCGGTTTTGAAAAGCTGTTCTGGGAAATTTTCGAACAGGCTTACGACAAGAAAATTCGTGAGAAGCAACTGGAGCTCTAATCGTGAACAAACTGCTGTTTATGCTGCTTTCGTTGCTGGTATTGACCGCCTGCAGTTCGACGGAACCGTACGAGCCAGCGAAACAGCCGACGAAAGTCACGTTCAGTCTGCTCGCTGATGACGGGGTGAACCCTAGTATCTGGGGTGAAGCGTCTCCGGTCGAGATTCAGGTGTTTGAACTCAAAGATGACTCGATGTTCATGTCCGCCGATTACGACCAACTGAAAGCGGACTACAAAAAGGCGCTTCGCAGCAACTTCGTCAAAAATTACGACTACGTGCTGATGCCGGACCAGTTCAAGTTTGTGAATGCGTTTGAAGTGGATGAAGAAACAAACTACATCGGCGTGATGGCGCACTTTTCTGATCCGGAAATCAGTGAATGGAAAAAGGCCGTCAAAGTGCTGAACAAAGGCAGGGAATACCACCTGCTGATGTTTTTCAAAGATTACGATGTGAAATTGGATAGGGTGGAATAACAAAAGATGTTTGCGCGTAACCGTGTCATTTGGAATGAGGGGCTGTTTATCAAGCCGCAACATTTCCAGCAGCAGCAACGTTATGTGGAGTACCACATCGACGAGCGCATGACCGCTGTCAGCCGTTATCTGTACGGTGTGTCTGAGCTGTCACTCAATCCTGAATATTTATCTTTTGGTCGCATTGCCATTGAACGCGCGGTCGGCATCATGCCTGATGGTACGGCGTTTCGCATTCCTCAGGAAGACGCGATGCCAGATGCCTTAGAAATCGAAGACGCGTCACTCGCTAATCAACTGGTGTATCTGGCGGTTCCGCTGCGCAGTGAATCGTTGATGGAAGTGAACTGGCCGGAAGAAAGAGGCACCGGGCGCTATGTCAGTCGCCGCTTGGAAGTGCGTGACGTGCACACAGTACAGGGCGATACCACGACCATTGATGTCTCGCCAGTGCGCATGCAACTGATGCTGGAAAAAGAAGATCGCAGCTCGTTTGCCTCCATCGCCATTGCACGTATTCTTGAAAAACGTCCGGACGGCAGCGTGGTGATGGATCCGGATTTCATCCCTTGTCACCTCAACGTGGTGGGCAATGCTGCGCTGCACCGTTTCATCAACGAAATGTCCGGTCTGATGCGAGAGCGCGCCAAGAACATTGCGCAGCGTATCAGCTCGCCGTCTCAGGGCGGCGTTGCCGATGTGTCGGATTTTATGTTGCTGCAAGCACTGAACCGCCTACAGCCACAGATGCAACATTTGGCAGAGTTGCGTAGCCTGCATCCCGAACGTTTGTTTGAGTGCCTGGCGTCAGTGTGTGGTGAACTGGCGACGTTTACGGACGAAAGCCGTCTGCCGCCAGCACTGCCAAGTTACAACCACGACATGCCCAGCCAATCTTTTGGCCCCTTAATTCGCAATCTGCGTCAGAGTTTGAGCGTGGTGCTGGAGCCTCGTGCCGTTTCGATTCAACTAGACAAGCGCAAGTACGGCCTGATGGTCGCGCCGGTACACGATCCGCAGTTGATGGACAGCGCCGAATTTATCATTGCGGTGAAAGCGCGGATGCCGCTCGACGATCTGCGTCGCCTGTTTACCCAGCAAACCAAAGTGTCGTCGGTGGAGAAAATTCGCGAACTCATTTCCCTGCAACTGCCGGGTATTCCGTTGATTTCATTGCCTGTGGCTCCTCGTCAGTTGCCATATCACGCAGGTTATACCTATTACCAGCTGGATAAAACCAGCCCAGCTTGGGCGATGCTGAATCATTCGAGCGGCTTTGCGTTCCACGTCGCTGCGGCATTTGACGATCTCGACCTGCAATTCTGGGCGATTAGGAGTTAATCATGGCGTTAAGTAAAAAAGAGACCCAATACAGCAGCTTGCTCTTCGATGACGTGCAGCAGATCAACCATGATCAGGACTTCTGGTTCCAACTGCGTGGCGATAATCCCAATGTACTGATCGATGCAGCGACGCCGTTGTTTGGCTTGTCACTGCGCGTCCGTTCTTTGGCGGCCTGTGACAACATTGAGCAAATTTACAACCAGACCATTGAAGAGATCAAAGCTATCGAGATTGAGCTGGCTGAACAAGGCTTTGAACACGCGATTCTGATGGCGTATCGCTACATCCTGTGCGCGTTTCTGGATGAAGCGGTGATGGGCACCGAATGGGGCGCATCCAGTGTTTGGGCGGAGCATTCTATGCTGTCGCGTTTTCACAATGAAACGTGGGGCGGCGAAAAAGTCTTCACTATTCTGAGCCGTTTGGAAGGCGAACCGAAGCGTTATCAGGCGCTGTTGGAATTCATTTATCAATGTTTGGTGTTGGGCTTTGAAGGCAAATACCGGGTGATGGACGGTGGCCAGTTGGAACGTGAAAAGGTCATAACCCGTTTGCATGATGTTCTCGCGAGTCTTGAAGAGGAAGAACCGCAGGACCTCACGCGTGCCACTGACCATGTTGTGCGCGCCAAATATAAACTGAGCCGTCAGTTGCCAATCTGGTCGATTTTTGCCGGTTTTGCCCTGCTGTGGGTAGGACTCTTTCTCGGCTATACCTATTTGCTGCACAGCAAATCAAGCGACGTGTTAAATCAACTCAATCAAATACTTTAAAAAAATTATAAGGCTAGGTAATCGCTGTGATTCGTATTGAACTACCCACTCTGATTTCAAAATTAAACGCCCAAAGCAAGCTGGCCCTTGAGCAGGCTGCCTCTCTGTGTATCGAACGTCAGCATCCGGAAGTGACATTTGAGCATTATTTGGATGTGCTGACGGACAACCCGCTGTCGGATGTGCGCTTGATTCTCAAACAAGCCAATCTGGATCTGGATACCGTGAAACAGGCTTTGTCCGCCAGCTATGCGCGCGAGCAGGTGCTCGATACTTATCCGGCATTTTCACCGCTGCTGGTCGAACTGCTGCAAGAAGCCTGGCTGCTTTCTACCACCGAACTGAACCAAAGCGAATTGCGCTCGGGTGCAATTTTCCTCGCGGCAATCACACGCGCTGATCGTTATCTGCCTTTCAAACTGATCAGTCTGTTTGAAAGCATTAACCGTGAAAATCTGAAAAAACATTTTGATGTGATTGTGGCTGATTCGGCAGAAACTGAAGTGAGCAAACCAGCAGCAACCAAGGGTGTTACCAATAGTCTGGAAGGGAACAATTCGCCGCTGACCAAGTACTGCACCAACGTGACTGAACAGGCGCGTAATCAAGAACTGGATCCGGTGCTGTGTCGTGAGAACGAACTCAACCTGATGATTGACATTCTCTGCCGCCGCCGCAAAAACAACCCGATTGTGGTCGGGGATGCGGGTGTCGGTAAAAGTGCCATGATTGAAGGCTTGGCGCTGCGTGTGGTCGCAGGCACCGTGCCGACACAGCTCCAAAACGTTGAGCTGTTCTCGCTGGATCTCGGTTTGCTGCAAGCGGGTGCTTCGGTGAAAGGGGAGTTTGAGAAACGCTTGAAAGGCGTGATCGATGCGATTAAGAGCTCGCCAAAGCCTGTCATTCTGTTTATCGATGAAGCGCACACCTTGATCGGCTCCGGAAATCAGGAAGGCGGCAGTGACGCGGCAAACTTGCTGAAACCCGCTTTGGCGCGCGGCGAACTGAGCACCGTCGCGGCGACGACGTGGAAAGAGTACAAAAAATATTTTGAAAAAGATCCGGCATTGACGCGCCGTTTCCAACTGGTGAAGTTAGAAGAACCGACGATTCACCAAGCGGTCGACATTCTGCGCGGCCTCAACAGTGTGTATGAAAAAGCGCATAACGTGTTGATCACCGATGATGCGTTAAAAGCGGCGGCGGAATTGTCTGCTCGTTATATCTCAGGTCGTCAGCTGCCGGATAAAGCGATTGATGTGCTGGACACCGCTTGTGCCCGTATCGCCATCAACATGACCACGCCACCCAAACGTCTGGCGCTGCTCGAAACTGCGTGTCACCAACGTCAGTTGGAAATTGACATGCTGGAGCGCGCGCAATACCTCGGTCGGGAAGTCGATCATGCTCGTCTGGATGAGCTGCGCACTCAGGAACTGGCGGACGAAGCGGAAAAAGCCTCGCTGACCGCAAGCTGGCAGCAACAAAAAGCACTGATTGAATCGATCATCGCTTTGCGAGCGGAACTGATGGCCATGTCGACGGCAGATGATTTGGATGAGGACGCACGCTCTGCGCTGCAGGCGGATCTCGTAGCGCAATATCAGGCACTGGAGGCAATAGCGCACCATGAGCGTTTGATGCACCCACAAGTCGATGCAGAGCAAATCGCCGAAGTCATTGCCGACTGGACGGGCGTTCCGGTTGATCAAATGAACACCGATGAGCTGTATAAAATTACCCACCTGACGGACATTCTCGGCGCGGCAATCAAAGGTCAGGACACTGCGATTGAGCGTGTCCATCGCCATCTGCTGACGGCACGTGCGGATCTGCGTCGTCCGGGACGTCCGAAAGGCGCTTTCTTGCTGGTGGGACCCAGTGGCGTAGGGAAAACCGAAACGGTGGTACAGCTTGCCGAGCAGCTCTACGGTGGTAAGCAATTCCTCACCACCATCAACATGTCAGAATATCAAGAGAAGCATACAGTTTCGCGTCTGATCGGGTCGCCTCCTGGCTATGTGGGCTACGGCGAAGGCGGCATCCTGACCGAAGCGATTCGCAAAATGCCATATTCCGTCGTGCTGCTGGATGAAGTGGAAAAAGCCCACCCTGAAGTGCTGAACATTTTTTACCAAGCGTTTGATAAAGGTGAACTGGCCGATGGCGAAGGACGCTTAATCGACTGCCAGAACATTGTGTTCTTCCTGACGTCGAACCTTGGTTATCAAACCATCGTTGATTTTGCTGACGATCCCAAAGCACTGGATGAAGCGCTGTACCCAGAACTGGCAGCATTCTTTAAGCCAGCTCTGTTGGCACGTATGGAAGTCATCCCATACATGCCACTCAACAAAGAGATTCTTGAGCTGATCGTCAAAGGCAAACTGGCGCGTCTGGAGAAACTGTTCCGTGATCGCTACAACGCTGAGGTGGTGATTGAAGATCGCCTGATTGAAGAGATCTTAAATCGCGCCACGCGCAGCGAAAACGGTGCACGCATGCTTGAAGCCATCATTGAAGGTCAATTGTTGCCGCCCGTATCGCTGGCGCTGTTAAATAAACTGGCGGAGAAGCAACCGGTACATCGTATTCATCTTGATGCGCAGGACGGTGAATTCAAAGGAGAGGTAGAGTAATCATGAGTAACTGGCTAGCTTTCACCGCCGATCTGGTGGGCCTTCGAAAGCCGCACCAGCTGGCGACCCGGTTTGTTGACATCATTGCAAAGGAGCTTGGGCTTTCAAATGCAATGCTGTTGATGCCCAGCTCCGATGGTCGTCTATTGGTTCCTCATGATGAACGTCTGACCTATTCGTGGGCAGTAACGGATTTTGATAATCCGTTTGCTCATGTACTGCAATCGTCGAAAGCCATGCATCTGACCGCAGAAGAGCTGGTGTTCTGGCAGTCAAACCGCACGTTTAGCCAACTGGTGTCAAAAGTGGGAATGTTTGATTCCGTGTGGATTCAACCGTTGCCGATGGGACATCGTCATGTGCAATCGATTTTGCTGCTGATTGGCGAAAGCCATGTGGTGGCGAACATTTTCCAGGATGACGCATTCCTTAAATTCATCGATGTGTTCTCGCAGCAGTGGTCACTGTTGCATGACATGGAGCGTGAAGAGCAGAATCGCCGCGTGCTTAAAGAGTCGCTGTGTGACATTCAGCGTGACTCCGTGCAGCGTGTGTTGGTGAGCGATCTGTCACGCAAACTGATTGGCGACAGTGAGGTGATGCAAAAGCTGCGTGAGCAAATTGTCAGTGCAGCCAGCTCTAATCTGTCGGTGATGGTGCAAGGTGAAACTGGTACGGGTAAAGAACTGGCAGCCGAAGCGGTGCACGATCTTTCATCACGCAAACATTCGCCGTTTGTGGCTATTAACTGTGCCGCCATTCCGGAAAACCTGCTTGAAAGTGAACTGTTTGGTTACTGTAAAGGCGCCTTCTCCGGTGCAGACGGTGATAAACAGGGGCTGATCGCCCAAGCCAACGGCGGCACTCTGTTTCTCGATGAAATTGGCGATATGCCGCTGGCGTTGCAAGCGAAGCTGCTGCGGGTTCTGGAATCGAAAACCTTCCGTCCGGTCGGGGGCAAACAAGAACTGACATCAGACTTTCGCTTGGTGTCGGCAACGCATGTCAACTTGTTGGATCAGGTGCGCCGCAAAGCGTTTCGTCAGGATCTTTACTATCGTCTGTTCCAGTATCCGATTACCCTGCCGCGCCTTGCTTCCCGTCTGGATGATGTGGATCTTCTGGCGCAGCATTTTGTGCGTGTGTTCAATCAGCAGCATGGCAAAAACATTCGCGGCCTGCACTACAGCGCGATCGATTGCCTTAAACAGCATGATTTCCCGGGCAACGTCCGTGAACTCAAGCACTTGATTGAGTTTGGCTGCGCGCAAACGGCCGATGGTACGCAGGTTGAAGAGCACTGTTTTACGCACCGCATTGCTTCCATGGCGATGCTGTCGCCAACGGTGTCCGTTCACGACGAGACAATCATCCCACAGGTTAATCACCCTCAGGCTCAGCAAACCAGAGCGGCGGCTGATCACAACTACTCGGTGATTAACGATCTCAAACAAGCACTGAGCGACTTTGAAGAAAAAATCATTCGCGAACGTCTCAACCATTTTTCGGGTGACCGCGCCAAAGCGGCGCAGAGCCTTGGTATTCCTAAGCGCACGCTGGCATACAAATGCCAGAAGCTGGAGATCAAGGCGTTATGACAAGATCGCTATATACACTTTCTGGGGCCAGTTCACTGCTGCTGATGTTCTCGGCTTCTGCATGGGCTCAAGAGTCCAATGAGTTAGTGACGCAGGCTGAGCAGTGCCGCGTCATCTCGGGGCGACTAGAGCGTTTGGCCTGTTTTGACCGCGTTTTTCAGACACCCGTGGATGAAGTGGCGATTGCACCTAAGCAGAACGTGCCGCCTTCTTGGCAGCGAGCCATGCAAGCCGCTGCAGGCAGTGAAGCGGCGATGGTATTAGTGACCGAAGGGGAAGGCAAAGGCAGCAACGCTTGGATTGCTCTCAAAGCACTCAATCGCACCACACGGTTTGAGCATAATGCAAAACCCGTACTGATGGTGAGCTGCATTGATAACCTGAGCCGCGTTGAACTGGCGCTGCCAAGCAGTGTGGAAGATGCACGCATTCAGATATCGGTGGCCAATGCGCAGCCGGAGTATCTGCGCAGTGATGATAACGGTGTCCTGATGTCGTCGGCACGCGGCATTCCCGCCATTGAAATGATGAAATCGATGGCAAGAGAGCCGCGTCTGGTGCTGCGCTCCAACTCACCATTTGCGGACGGTTTGCAGTTTGATGCGAGTGAACTTAACGACGCGTTGTCGGCACTGCGTGAACGCTGTGGTTGGTAGGAGGCCTGAATGGAAATAACCGAATACCGCCGCTGTGTGGCACAGCCGATTGCTGGAGATAATCCGGTCGGTGAACGTTTGATTGACGATCCCCTGTTTGACTTCATTGAAGATCAGATGATGAAAGTCGGCTCACTGTCGCATAGCAGCGTGCAGTGGGACGAAGTGGAACACAGCGCGCTGAAATTACTGCAGGACAAGACCAAAGACATCAAGCTGATGGTGTATCTGCTGCAATGTCTTCACAACCAACTTTCGCCTTCCCGTTTTATTCTCTCATTTGAACTGATGAGCGATTTTATGGCGTCTTTCTGGGAAGAAAGTTACCCCGCACCGGGCAAGCGCGGCAATCTGCCAAGACGCAAATTTTTCAGTCAGATTGCGCAGCGTTTTTCGATGGCGACGGAAAAAATCGATTTTAATCAGTTTGATGCGCAGGACCGCCAAGCATTAGGTGAGGCGGTGGATGCGTGGCAAAAAATCATTGAAGCGCAAGGGCTGAGTTCGGATGTGGTCGAAGCGGTCGCTCGCTCGGTTCAGAGTGAACTGAATAAAGTTGAAGCGCGTCAGCAAGCCGAGCAGCAGCAAACGGCCAAGCCTGCAGATACGCCGCGCCCGACCACGGCCAACTCAGCCTTGTCGGTGGATAATTCCAGTGACAAAGCGGCCAAGCAAACGCTGCTCAAAGTCGCGGATTTTCTTGCTGAGCAGGAGTTTGGCATTGCGCTGTCGATTCGCCTGCGCCGTTATGCCGTTTGGGGTTCTATTACCACGCTGCCGGATCACAAAGCCGACGGTGAAACCATGCTGCGCGGTATGCAGCAAGATCGAATTAAAGATTATCAGGACCAGATGCGCCATGCGGATCTGACGCTCTGGCGCAAGGTCGAGCAGAGCCTCACGCTCTCCCCGTACTGGTTTGACGGCCAACTGATGAGTTTCACCATTGCGCAAAACTTGGGTAAAGAGAGCTGGTGTCTGGCTATCACCGAAGAAACGCAACAATTTCTCGCCCGTATGCCTTCGCTGCTGGAACTCAAATTCAAAGGGGGCGAACCGTTTGTCTCCGACAGCGTGAAGGAGTGGCTGGCATCCGGCAGCGGTTCGAGTGGCGGGCACAGTGTGGGCGGTGATTGGCAGGAAAAGCGCAAAGAAGCGATGGCTTTGGCTAAGGAAGGCGGCATCGCGGTCGCCTTGTCGATGCTCAATGATGGCCTGGTGGCAGCCACGGAACCGCGCGACAAATTTTACTGGCGGATGCTCTCTGCCGATCTGCTCAACGCCAATCATCTCGATGCGATGGCGAAAGAGCAGTACCAAACTTTACATAATCAAGTCACCACCATGCAGGTCACCGATTGGGAGCCGTCGCTGGTGGAACAACTAGAACGATATACAACGTCAGAGTAAACGAAGGACACAATTCACATGTGGAAATTTATTGTTGGAATAGTGAGAAAGCTTAAGCCAGGTATGGTGGCCGCTTTACCGATTTTGCTATTCACCACGTTCATTTTACTGAACGTCGCAATTTGGTGGGCGGGCCCTTGGCTAGAGGTTTCCGGTCACAAGCCGCTCGAGTCTGTGGCTGCTCGTGCTGTGGCAAGCAGCTTGTTTACTCTGGGCGCATTCGCCGTTTGGGGCTTCTGGCAATGGCGTAAACTGCAAGGCTATAAAGCGCAGCAGAAACGTGATGAGCAACTGCGCCAAGATCCGATTCAGCTGTTCGAAGAACGTCAGGAAGTCGAACTGAATCAGGTCATGGTCAACATGAAGCAGAACCTCAATAAGCGCAATTATTTGTATGCGCTGCCGTGGTATCTGGTTTTGGGGTTAGAAAATGCAGGCAAAACCAGCCTGATCAACCGCTCCGGCCAGAAATTCGTGTTCTCTTCAGTGATGCGTGCTTCGGGACAAAAAAGCGAAAACCCGTACTCGTTCGACTGGTGGATCGGCGATGAATCGGTACTGATTGACCCGGATGGTGAGCTGCTGACTCAGGGCAATCGCAGCGAAGACAACGACGGTGCGATGGAGCGCCGTTTGTGGCTGCATTTTGTCAACTGGCTGGACAGAACCCGCAGTCGCCGCCCGCTGAACGGTATCGTATTGGCGTTGGATGTGTCGCATTTGGCGACGGCGACGGCATCGGAGCGTAAAGCTTACGCCAGTTTGCTGCGTGCCCGTCTGCGTGAACTGATGGAGACACTCTCAACGCGTTTACCAGTGTATATTGCGCTGACCAAGCTTGACCTTCTGTACGGCTTTGAACCGTTTTTCAAACACTATACCAAGAGCCAGCGTGAAGAAGTACTGGGCTTTACTTTCTCGCTGGATTCAATTGATAACCTGGATCACTGGTTAGAAGAGTTTGCCAAAGAATACGCCGAGTTTGTCGAGCGTATTAATGGGGTATTGCCACATGCGGTATCGGCACCAATGTCGCTGGATGAACGTAATGCCATCTACAGTTTTACTCGCCAGATCTCCGGTTTGAAAGAGATCCTGACGCAGTTTTTCCAAGATGCCTTGGCGAGTGATCAGTTCTCCACCTCGGCACTGGTGCGCGGGGCTTACTTTACTTCGGTGTATCAGCAAGGTGTACCAACCAACGCATTCGATGATGCGGCGTCTCGCCGCTACGGCTTGTCGCATGCGATCAATACTGCTCAGCATGCGAAAAACTCGACCATCTATTTCACCCAGAAACTGTTCAGTAACATCATTTACCCGGAAGCCGGACTGGCTTCGGATAACTTTCGGATTGCGCGCCAAAAGCGCCGCTTGATCGCGTTGTCGTTTCTCACATGTTCAATTGCGACCGTTTTGCTTGCGGGGACCTGGCATCGCAACTACCTGGCTAACATTAAGCATTCCGATGCGGTTCTGGCTAAGGTCAACCAGTACAAAGATCAGTATCCGTCCAATGTCTATCTGGCGTCGCAAAAGGATGTGCTGGAGCCGCTGAACAAGATTCGTGAAGCCACGTTGGAATTTGGTTTCTTCCGTGAAAAACCCCGCTTTATTTCTGACTTTGGTCTCTATCAGGGCCATACCATCGGGCCGATGGTGGAAGCGACGTATCTGAACCTGCTGGAAAGCCGCTTTCTGCCTCTTTTGATGGCGGACGTGGTAGTCGATCTGAATCAGGCGCAGACGGATGAAGAGAAGCTGGCGGTGCTGCGGGTGTATCGCATGATGGTGGATAAAAGCGGTCGCTATAAAGATTACGTGATGGATTACTTCGCGAAACATTGGCAGCAAGAGTTCTCGGGCCGCCGTGAAATTCAGGAAGAACTGTTGGGTCACCTTGATTATGCCATGCGTCATACCGATCTGGCAGGCGAACGTGAACGCGGTGACAAAGTCGCGAATCAGGTGATGAAGCCTTATGACAAGACCATCGCGAAAGTGCAGAGCGATCTGGGTTCGATGCCAAACGATCAACGCGTCTATCGTAACCTGAAGCTGAATGCGCAAACGGTGCTTGGCCCAGCGATTAACCTGCGTAATCTGGTGGGGCCGGTATTTGATGTGGTGTTCGAAGAGCGCGTGATGAACAGCAGCACGCTGTATATTCCGCAGATGCTTACCAAGCGCGGCTTTGAAGATTACTTTATGCCGCAGTCTGAATCGGTGTCGGAACTGGCATTGATCGACAGTTGGGTATTGGGACAGTCAAAGTCGGCGCAATTCAGTGAAGCGGACAAGCAAGCGCTGCGCGATAAGATTCGAAATCTGTACGTTGCGGATTACACCAACACCTGGCGTGCGGCGTTAAATGAAATCGACATGAAGTATTTCAGCGATATCAACGACGCCGTCACGGTGTTGGACAACCTGACCGGCAACATTGAACCGCTGCAACGTCTGCTGCGCACACTCGACGACAACACCAAGATGTTTGCCGCGCTGCCAAAAGACGATAGCGCTCAGAAAGAGCTGCTCAAGAGTCCCAAATATAAAGTGGCCTCCATGATCGAAGCGCCGTTCTCTGATTTGAACAATATGATCAAACCGGTTGGAGACAAGCCTGCGTACCTCCATGAAGTGTTGGCATCGGTGGAAGAGCTGAAGAACTATCTGAAATCCATTCAGGATGCGCCGGATGTTGGCATGGCAGCGCTTGATGCAACCAAGGCTCGAGTGAAGCTCGTCAACGCGGACCCAATCTATACCTTGAAGCGCATCTCTTCTGGCTTGCCAAAACCGCTTGATACGATGGTCGCCAAACTGGCGGATGAGAGCTGGTATGTAGTCAAGCAAGAGGCAATCAAACATCTTGAAGTACGTTGGCATGAAGATGTTTATAAGACATTTGAAGAGAAACTGGCGGGTCGTTATCCGTTTAATACGGCATCGAAAAAAGATGCGTCACTGGAGGATTTTGAATCCTTCTTTGCACCAAACGGCACGCTGGATAGCTTCTACAACAATCAGCTACGCATGTTCATTGAAGAGAACATCGCTGTGAATAACGACGATACCTCACAGTCGATCATTCGCAAAGATGTACTGAGTCAGATAAAACAGGCGCAGAAAATCCGTGAAGCCTTCTTTAACCGCAAAGGCATTCTGGATGTCAGTTTCTCGGTTGAGCCTCTGCGTCTGAGTGGCAACAAACGCCGCAGTGTACTGAATGTCGACGGCCAATATCTGGCATACAGTCATGGCCCACGCGATAGCGTGGAGTTGATCTGGCCAAACACGTTGCGTGACTCGGCGGTATCGAAAGTGACTCTGGTTCCGACCAAAGCCAACATGTCACCACGCAGCATCAACATTCAGGGACCATGGGCATTCTTCCGTCTGCTTGACCAGGGAGATGTGGTGGCTGCGAGCACCACGTCAGTGGACTACAAGTTCGCGGTGGATGGCGGCGATATGATTTACCGCATCAACTCAGAAGCGGATGCCAACCCGTTCACAGAACGTTTGTTCAGATCGTTCAAGCTATCTAAAACCTTGTATTAAAAAGTAAAGGAGCGGGGAAACTCGCTCCTGTTTATTTAGGACGCAGTCGTAAATGTCCAACATTTTATTTATTGATAACGCTTACTATCGTCTGACCAATGACACCGATGCCATTCGCCAACTGGATGTCTATCAGAAGATCAGAGATGAAATTAACCGTCGTTTCAATCCGTTAGCGGGTGGAACCGATTGGGAAGCCGTGCGCGAATCTTGCGATGTTTTGGCAAAGAGTGCCGGGCTGGATCTGTTGATGTGTGGCTACTTTGCGGTCGCCAATCTGAAAACGGTGGGGTTGGCTGGCTACGCCAATGGTTTGGAGTTGCTGAGCGTCTGCTTGAGCAATCAAAGTAAGCCGGATGTAAAAACCGCCAAGATGCGTAAAGAGGTCTTGGATTGGGTCAATGCCCGTGTGGTTCAGGAACTCAAAGATCTTAAGCCTAACTACGAATCGCTACGCGACTTATATCGTTGCGAACGTTTTTGCGAACGTATCCATCATCAGCTTGAGCGTCAGCAACCGGAATATCTGGTGGATTTCGAAGGGGTCGGGTTTGCGCTTTTTGAACACATTGACCGCATCGAAACGCAATATCACAGCTTAGTGAAACGCCAGCATCAGCAGGCCTTAGAAGCCGAACCTCAGGTGCTGCGACGCGTGCATCGCACGCGATTGTCGCTGGCCTTTGTTACGGGCTGTGTTTTGTCTGTGGGCGCGTTGTGGGGATATCAGGTGATCCCGTGGTTTCACACCAACGATTACGCCACGCGTGTTGAGGTCGCGACGCTCAGCAGCGACGATGCGCGTCGTCATTTTCAAATGTCCGCTTCTGAACACCAAATCTCTCGTTGGAAAAGCGATCTGGTACCACTCTATGAGCGGTCGATTATGCAAAAAAGCGCAATCTCAATGGAACAGAGCAAACGCGAAGCGATGCATGAGATGGCAACACTACGCACACTTTATCCAGACGATGATCAAATCAAAGCAAGCGATGAAGCGTTCAATGCAGAGCTGCGGGCAGCACTGGAGCAAACCGAACTGTTTGTGCAGCGATTTGGCGAAATTCGCACCAAGATGGCCAACATTGCTCTGTTAGCCAAGCGAGAAAAATGGAGTGATTTACAGCGTCAGACTAAATCGTTGGAAGATTTTGCCGTGAGTTTATCGCCAGTGTATGGGCGGGTCGACTATGTACAGAATCTCATCAAGCAGGGTGAGATGGATTCGGCGCGCAAAGAGCTGGAGATTCTGAAAACCCGTCTCAACAATTTGAGCTGGACGATGGCTCAACTAGAAGAATCGTTGAGTGGGCAACCAATAGCGCAATAGTGAAACAAGACCAAGAAGCAAGAAGTTGCGATAAAAGCAGCTTCTTGCTTGGAGCTGGCAGATAGTTGCCCTAGTGAGTAAAAATCTCAATTTAACTCTTTGAATATCAATAAAAACAAACTGGCACTGAGCTTGCTGAATATCCGGCTCATAAAGTGAAGTCAGTGACGTAATAGGAATGGCAGGATGGCGACGTTAAAGTATCAGTTTCATGTGGAAGGTCTGGAGGACGACACGCTGGTGGTGCGTGGGTTCGACGGGCAGGAAACGCTTTCCAGCGAACGCATCAATGGGCAACCGTGCCACGGTTTTCGTTATGAACTGGAGCTCGCCAGTCGGCTTGCCAATTTAACGCCCGAGATGGTGGTGGATAAAGTCGCGGAGCTGACGCTCTATCGCGACGATATGCTGGTTCAACGTGTAAACGGCATTGTGCGCCGCTTTACTCAGGGCGATACCGGCCATCACCACACCTTCTATTCACTCACGTTGGTGCCTGCTTTAGAGCGTTTGTCTCTACGCCACAACAGCCGCATCTTCCAACTCAACACCGTGCCGGAAATCCTCTCCATTCTGCTGCAGGAAATGAGCATCAACGATTACGCCTTTGCGCTGACCCGCGATTGTGCGCAGCGTGAATTCTGCGTTCAGTACCGCGAAACCGACTTGGATTTTCTCCATCGCCTGGCTGCCGAAGAAGGGCTTGTGTACAGCTTTATCCATGAAGAGGGCAAACACACGCTGATATTCAGCGACGCCTCAGAGAGTCTACCGAAACTCGGTGAACCAATCCCGTACAACACGCTGGCGGGCGGCATGATTGAATCACCGTACATCTCGGCGCTGAGCGTGCACACCCAATCGGAGGTGAGCCAGACCGCGCTGCAGGATTACAGCTTCAAAAAGCCGGCGTACTCCTTTGCCCAGCAAGCGGTCGGGACAGAAATGGACTATCAGCAGCCAGATTACGAACATTTCGATGCGCCGGGGCGGTATAAAAACGATGTCAGCGGCAAAGCATTCAGCCAGATCCGCCTCGATTACCTGCGCCGCAACGCGCGCACCGCGACGGGAAAAAGCAACCAACCGTTGCTGCGTCCGGGGGTGAAGTTTGACCTGCAAGAGCACCTCGACGACACCCTAAACCGAGACTGGTTGGTGGTGAGTGTCACCAGCCAAGGCACGCAGCCTCAGGCGCTGGAAGAAGCCGGCGGTAATGGCGCGACCACCTATGCGAACCAATTTTCGCTCATCCCGGCGCATCGCACCTGGCGCGCCACGCCGCAACCCAAACCGCAAGTTGATGGCCCGATGATCGCCACAGTCGTAGGCCCAGAAGGCGAAGAGATCTTCTGCGATGAACACGGCCGCGTAAAACTGCATTTCCCGTGGGATCGCTATTCCAACGGTGATGAACACAGCTCGTGTTGGGTGCGCGTCTCGCAAGGCTGGGCGGGCAGTCAATACGGCATGATTGCCATTCCGCGCATTGGCCATGAAGTCATTGTGTCGTTTCTCAATGGTGACCCCGACCAAC
>ERZ1673961.312-NODE-312-length-22212-cov-5.742880_pt1 | contig 22212 bp, 18 predicted proteins | sample MGYA00580189_ERZ1673961 | MGnify/ENA primary metagenome ERZ1673961 (study PRJEB41334, sample SAMN05608105) | rock metagenome | biome: terrestrial subsurface; feature: shale formation; material: shale | place: USA: Pennsylvania ... | reverse complement strand
GTCAGCGGTGCCATCAGTCTGACGGCGGCAGGCGTCACCGCGTTCTCGAACGATTTTGAAGATACACCTAATGTGCATACCATTCAGGTTATGGCAACGGAAGTGGAAGGATTGGGCGAGCAGAAATCTACGGTGATCGATGTTCAGCTAAGTGAGCTTAATCTTGATGATAATGCCCCAATTTTTGACGACGAGTATATTTTTACTTACGAAGAAGATAGTGAAGAGTCTGATTTGATCGGCACAGTGTCAGCAACCGATGCTGACGGTGAAAACGTTACCTACAGCATTAAAACTAATGTGTATGACAGTAACAATAACCCACTGTTTTGGATCAACGCTACGACCGGAGCTATCTATCTGACCTCGTTTGGTGTACTGGCCTTTACCAATGATTTTGAACAGGAATCCAATATTCATAATCTGGTCGTTACAGCGACGGAAGTGGATGGTTTGGGTGCAATGAAATCAACAGATGTGGATGTGGTACTCAAAGAGTTGAACGTGAACGAGCCTCCTGTCGCAGAAGATTTCACAGTGCTTTTAGGCAACAGCTCAGAAGTTACCATTGTATTTGACTCAGACGTAGAAGCGAATGACCACATCTCTGACGTCGACGATGATTTCACTGGCACGCAGTTGAATATTGTACTGACGTCTCTACCTGACAATGGAACACTTCTTTACACCGATGAAAATGGCGTGACCCGAGAGCTGACTTCAGCGGATGTGTATGTTTCAGGGCAACTAGAAGACCCGGTTCTACTCAATCCTAACAACATCACTTATGTGCCTGAAGGTAACGAAGTGGTGATTGGTTCGACAGATGATGGCTCTTTGATCCCTGTCGATGATGATTACCAGTTCGTTCTTGATAACGGAAACACCATTTACATCTCAGCGTTCAAAACATTGGGCAATGGTAGTGAAGTATCACAACAGGTGACCTTGATTGAAACGGTTCAACAAGGGACTGGTTTATCGGTCGCAACGGGTAATGGTATTAACAGCCAAGAAACGTTGCACGTCGACTTGAGTGAAAATCCACTCTACACCATCAGTTTTGGGGTGGATGGATTGAATACCAATCATGCTGCAACCGTGACTTACTATTTCGAAAACAGCGACCCAGTCACGATCTCTTATCAAGGAAATGGCGACTACTCGTACACTGCGTCGTCAGATGATCCTGTGATTGGCCTTGATTTTACCGCCTCCAACAATGACGGTTCATCGGGTGCCAACTATGTGGTGACTCATCTGTCTGGTACCGAAACGGTGGTTGATGATTCTACCTTTACTTATCAGGCTGTGGACTCGGATGGTGAGTTCAGTAACGTTGCAACGGTCACGCTGGATGCGGACGACAGCACTCCGTCTTACCACGTTTTCTCGGCTGAAGCTGGTGACCCTGTGGTGAATGCGACAGTCGGCAATGACGTGTTGATAGGCGACTCTCAAGCAAATGTCTTTACCTGGCTCGATAGCGCACTCGATAACAGTACCGATGTGGTGAAAAACTTCGAGTTCAACTCCGACAAACTTGATTTATCTGCGGTGTTGGATTCTGGTGAAGACTTCAATACGTTGCTGAGCAAAATTGATGTGGTAGTGGGTGCTGAAAATGTCACATTACAGGTTTCGCACGACAGCGGCGAAACGCAATCTATCGTGATTGACAATGGGGTGGACATTTTTGGACTTACCAGTTCAAGTGGTTTAATGACGGACGATGTCGCACAGACATTACTCAGTCAGATTGTTAAAACAGAAACTGTCTAAATGTGTTATAAAACCAAGCCCTTATCCTAGTGATGAGGGCTTTTTCTGGTCTCTATTTTATAACTTTCTGAATAATAGATAATTGTGATATTTTCTGTTGATTTAGTTGTTATTTATCGATGAAAAATGATTGCGGATAAGGCCAATTTTGTGTTAAGTTCCGCACCAATCTCGGACAGTGCTTCCGGGGGATACGCGTAGTGACCATTCAGGCTGATTGGGACATTACGTAGGGTAGGTATCAGTAAGTCCTTTTACTGATAGACGGGATACTCTTGCTGTGGGAACAGCATGTGAATGGGATACCCAACATTGAACTCACTTAACTTACACACATTAATCAGCTTTGTACTTCCTCTATGCCCTGTTCGACAGGACAGCAGCATAACCGAACCTTGATTCCTGTTTTTAGTGATTTGTCATCAAGCTGATGGCCTACAGTATTTCCGAATTTGTCTGCGGACTCAGTCGGAACGTTTTGCTATTTGTCATTTCTCAAAACAACTTACTGCCGGGAAATGAACAGAGTTTTAACCATTCAAGGGGACGAAGATGAGTACAGCCTTTGAAGTCGATAACACTATCGCAACTATGTTTTCCAACCAAGTACCAGTTTTAGAAGGTACTTATGACCTTACTCCAGATGAAATTCTCCTTGAACAAGCTGAGCATGAATCTGAAGTACGTTCATACCCACGCCGTTTACCTATCGCCATCAAACAAGCTTTTGGCTGTTTGGTAGAAGATACTCGTGGTCAGATCTTCCTGGACTGTCTTGCGGGTGCAGGTACCCTGGCGCTTGGTTATAACCACCCAGAAATCAACCAGGCTCTGAAAGAGCAACTGGATTCAGGTCTGCCTTACCAAACGCTGGATATTGCGACTAAAGCAAAAACCAACTTTATCAAAGCCGTTAAAGCATTCCTGCCTGAAGAGCTGGGTAATAACTGTGTGATTCAGTTCTGTGGTCCATCTGGTGCAGACGCCGTTGAAGCGGCAATCAAACTGGCTAAACAAACCACTGGCCGCAACACCATGTTTGCGTTCCGCGGTGCATACCACGGCATGACCAACGGTACTATGGGTATGATGGGTAACCTGAATACTAAAGCACGTCGTACCGGTCTGATGTCTGACGTTCACTTCATGCCATTCCCGTACAACCTGCGTTGTCCGTTTGGTCTGGGTGGCGATGAAGGCGCGAAAGCGAGCATCCGTTACATCGAGCGTCTGCTGAACGACGACGAAGCGGGCATCATGAAGCCAGCTGCGATCATCGTCGAGCCAGTACAAGGCGAGGGCGGTGTAATTCCTGCTCCAGCATTCTTCCTGCGTGAACTTCGCCGCATCTGTGACGAGCACGGCATCCTGCTGATTTTCGATGAAATCCAGTGTGGTGTGGGTAAATCTGGCTACAACTTTGCATTTGAAGAAGCGGGTATCGTTCCTGATGTACTGTGTCTGTCAAAAGCAATCGGTGGCGGTCTGCCAATGTCACTGCTGGTGATCAACAAGCAGCACGACACATGGCGTCCAGGTGAGCACACGGGTACATTCCGTGGTAACCAGCTGGCAATGGTATCGGGTGCTAAAGCACTGGAAATCATTGAACGTGATAACCTGGTTGAACAGGCAAATATCAAAGGCCAATACCTACGTATGGGTCTGGAAAAAATTCAAAGCCGCGTAAACTGTGTTGCAGAAGTACGTGGTAAAGGCTTGATGCTGGGTCTGGAAATTAAAGATCCAAGCGGCGAGCTGAACAAATTTGGTGAGCCAAAAGCGGCACCTCAACTGACTCTGGGCATTCAGCGTGCAGCGCTGGAGCGTGGTCTGATGGTTGAGAAAGGTGGTCGTGAAGGTTCTGTGATTCGTTTCCTTCCACCGTTGATCATCTCATTTGAGCAGATCGACTTTGCCCTGCGCACACTGGAAGAAGCGATTCTTGCCGCTGGTGGCGGTCAAAAAGATCCAGAGCAAGCAAACCAAGAGTGGAAAAAACACTTCATCCACACCGGTCACATGGGCAGCCAAGAGTTCTCACAAGTGATGAACCACACCACTGCTGCGATGAAAGCCGTGTTTGAAGAAGTGAATGCGCCATATTCAGGTATCGACCCTAAAGCGCTGGAAGAAGCGATTTATGCTGTTGATCTGGACAACAAGAACGCATCTCTGAAAGATGTGATTTCTGAAACTGCGGAACTGGTTGCGAAGAACTCAATCATCGTTCAGCACCCAGACTGTATCGCGCACCTGCACACGCCGCCACTGATGCCTTCCGTTGTAGCGGAAGCGATCATTGCGTCTCTGAACCAATCTATGGATTCATGGGATCAGTCTTCTGCAGCAACGTTTGTTGAGCAGAAAGTGATTGACTGGATGTGTGAGAAGTACGAACTGGGCGCGCAAGCGGACGGTATCTTCACCAGTGGTGGTACTCAGAGCAACCAAATGGGCCTGATGCTGGCACGTGACTGGATTGCAGACAAGCTGAGCGGTCACTCGATTCAGAAATTGGGTTTGCCAGAGTACGCGGACAAACTGCGTATTGTGTGCTCGAAGAAATCTCACTTCACTGTTCAGAAGTCTGCTTCTTGGATGGGTCTGGGTGAGAAAGCGATCCTGGCGGTTGACGCTCTGCCGAACGGTACAATGGATGTGACTAAGCTGGAAGCTGTCGTTGAACAAGCGAAAGCGGAAGGTCTGATCCCATTTGCTATCGTCGGTACTGCGGGTACAACAGACCACGGCGCGATTGATGATCTGGTGACGATTGCGGATGTTGCTGATAAGCACGAGATGTGGATGCACGTTGATAGTGCTTACGGTGGCGCACTGATTCTGAGCAGCCATAAAGATCGTCTGAGCGGTATCGAACGTGCTCAGTCAGTCAGCGTTGACTTCCATAAGCTGTTCTTCCAAACCATCAGTTGTGGCGCACTGCTGCTGAAAGATAAGAGCAACTTCAAGTTCCTGCTGCACCATGCAGATTACTTGAACCGTGAGCATGACACTCTGCCAAACCTGGTTGATAAGTCTATCTCAACAACAAAACGCTTTGACGCTCTGAAAGTGTTTATGACCATGCAAAACGTGGGTCCTAAACAAATGGGCGCAATGTACGATCACTTGCTGGAGCAAACTCAACAAGTGGCCGAATTGGTTCGTCAGCATAAAGCCTTCGAGCTTTTGGCTGAACCATCTCTGTCTACCGTGTTATTCCGCGCGGTAAACAACCAGGCGTCTGATATGGATGAACTGAATAAAGTCGTTCGTATGCAAGCTCTGGTACGTGGTGTCGCAGTACTTGGCGAAACCATTGTGGATGGCAAAACTGCCTTGAAATTCACAATCTTGAACCCATGCTTGAAGATTTCGGACTTCGAATCTCTACTGGCTAAAATTGAAACTCTAGCGGAAGAGCTAGCGAAATAAAGGTAAACGGATACTATGTCAATTCTACAGATTGGGGCGGGCGGCGTTGGCTGGGTGGTCGCACATAAAGCGGCACAGAACAACGACGCGCTGGGTGATATTACCATTGCTTCCCGTTCAATTGGGAAGTGTGAGAAGATCATTGAATCAATCAAGGGCAAACAAAACCTGAAAGATTCTACTAAGAAGCTAGAAGCTCGTGCAGTAAATGCTGACGATGTAGACGCACTAGTAGCGTTAATCGAAGAGGTTCAGCCTGATCTTGTGATCAACGCTGGACCACCTTGGGTCAACGTGCCAATTATGGAAGCCTGTTACCGTGCAAAAGTGTCCTATCTGGACACTTCTGTTGCGGTGGACCTGTGTTCTGAAGGTCAACTGGTTCCTGAAGCGTACGACCCACAGTGGGCGTTCCGCGAAAAGTTCAAACAAGCTGGTATCACCGGTATTCTGGGTGCAGGTTTTGATCCGGGTGTGGTGAGCGTGTTTGCAGCGTATGCTGCAAAACACCTGTTTGATGAGATTGAGTCTATCGATGTGATGGATATCAACGCGGGCGACCATGGCAAGAAATTCGCCACTAACTTCGATCCTGAAACCAACATGTTGGAAATTCAGGGCGACTCTTTCTTCTGGGAAGAGGGCGAATGGAAGCGTGTACCATGCCACACTCGTATGATGGAATTTGATTTTCCTAAATGTGGTCCTTTCAAAGTGTACTCAATGGCACACGATGAAGTGCGTTCACTGAAGGAATTTATTCCTGCAAAACGTATTGAGTTCTGGATGGGCTTCGGTGACCGTTACCTGAACTACTTCAACTGCATGCGTGACATCGGTCTGTTAAGTCCGGATCCGATTGCGCTTCAGGATGGTACGGTGGTACACCCACTGCACGTTCTGAAGGCGCTACTGCCGGATCCAACGTCTCTGGCTCCAGGCTATACCGGTCTGACTTGTATCGGTACCTGGGTTCAGGGCAAGAAAAACGGCGAACAGCGTAGTGTATTTATTTACAACAACGCTGATCACGAAGTCGCTTATAAAGATGTTGAGCATCAGGCGATTGCTTACACCACGGGTGTGCCGGCAATCACTGCTGCGCTTCAGTTCTTCCGCGGCGAATGGGCAGAGGCTGGCGTGTTTAACATGGAGCAGCTGAACCCGGACCCATTCCTGGAAACCATGCCGTCCATCGGCCTGGACTGGGAAGTTCAGGAATTGCAGCCTGGCAAACCGGTTATCAACATTCTTAATTAATCAAAGCGACTAAAAGGTATGCCACCTTTTGGTTCAAGATGAGACAAACAGCCGTCATTCGTGATGGCTGTTTTTTCCATTTAAAGATTCAGAAACTGTTGCCACTGTTTGGCAGCATTCAGGAACCTAAAAGATGCAAAAAAGCGAATTGAAAACCCCATACTTCATGATTGACGAAGGTAGGCTGATTGCGAACCTCGAAATCGCTAAACGTCTGAAAGACATTTCCGGCGTAAAGCTGGTACTGGCACTGAAGTGTTTCTCAACCTGGGGTGTTTTTGACATCATCAAACCGTATCTGGACGGTACAACCAGCTCTGGTCCATTTGAAGTGAAGCTGGGTTACGATACTTTCGGTGGTGAAACGCACGCTTACAGTGTGGGTTACAGCGAAGATGACGTTAAAGAAGTGGCAGACATCTGCGACAAAATGATTTTCAACTCTCAGTCTCAACTGAGTGCGTACCGTCACCTGGTGGAAGGTAAAGCGTCTCTGGGCCTGCGTCTGAACCCGGGCGTCAGCTACGCGGGCCAGGATTTGGCGAACCCAGCACGCCAGTTCTCTCGTCTGGGTGTACAGGCTGATCATATCGATCCGGCGGTATTCGATACCATTAACGGTGTCATGTTCCACATGAACTGTGAAAACAAAGATGTGGATGCGTTTATCCACCTGCTGGATTCCATTTCAGAGCGTTTTGGTGCGTACCTGAACAAGCTGGACTGGGTGAGTCTGGGCGGCGGTGTATTCTTCACCTGGCCGGGCTACGATGTTGAGAAACTGGGTCTCGCTCTGAAAGCCTTCGCGGAAAAGCACGGCGTTCAGCTTTATCTGGAACCGGGCGAAGCGGTGATTACCAAAACGACTGACCTTGTGGTCACGGTGGTAGACATCGTTGAAAACGGCATGAAAACTGCCATCGTTGACTCGGCAACGGAAGCGCACCGTCTGGATACGCTGATCTACAAAGAGCCAGCATCAGTATTGGAAGCCAGCGAGAACGGTGAACATGAGTACGTGATCGGCTCATGTTCTTGTTTGGCTGGCGACCAGTTCTGTGTTGCGAAATTCGATGAGCCGCTAAAAGTCGGTCAGAAACTGCATATCCTCGACAGTGCGGGTTACACCATGGTGAAACTGAACTGGTTCAACGGCCTGAAAATGCCATCGGTGTACTGTGAACGCACCTCGGGCGAAATTCAGAAGCTGAACGAATTTGGTTACGACGATTTTAAACGCTCACTGTCTCTGTGGTCGGTAAAATAATCGATTGCTGATGAAAATAGAAAAATCCACCGCTAGCGGTGGATTTTTTGTTTGTGCGGATTCAAAGCTTGAAGTGGAGAAGTTTGTCATCCAGCTGGCGTGACAAGTCAGCCAGTTTTTCACTCTCTTCGGCCAGATAGTTCGCCGCCTGCGACATTTCAAGCGCGGCATCATTAATACCACTGACATTGCGGTTCATCTCTTCAGCGACTGCGCTTTGCTCTTCCGCCGCAGTGGCGATTTGTGTCGCTTTGTCGCTCACATGTTGAATATGATTGACGATCAGTGACAAATCGCTTCCCGCATTTTCAGCGCGTTCTACGCTGTTGTAGGCAAGCTCTTGACTCTTCTGCATCGCAGTCGCCGTTGTGACGGCCAATTGTTGCAGGCGATTAATGGTGGTTTGAATCTCATCGGTCGAGTGGTGAGTGCGGCTCGCGAGATTGCGCACTTCATCTGCGACTACGGCAAAGCCTCGTCCTTGTTCACCTGCCCGGGCGGCTTCAATCGCTGCGTTCAGTGCCAGCAGGTTAGTCTGCTCTGAAATGCCACTGATAACCGCTGTGACCTCGCTGATTTGCATGACACCTTCTTTGAGCTTATTCACTTGCTCCGTTGCCAACTCAAGTTCGTGAGATAACGCTTTAATGCTGTCGACACTGGAGTGCACATCTTTGTCACCCAGTCCAGCTTCTGTACTCGCATCCATGGTGTCTCGAGCCGTTTCCTCTGCGTGACCTGCAACGTCAGCGACGGTCGCACTCATTTCATTCATCGCGGTTGCCAACTGACTGAGCTGATCGCGCTGGCTCACAACAGCCTGACTGGTTTCCTCGGCGGAAGAGGCAATACGAATCGCTGCCTCAGCGACTTCACTGGCAGATTTGACCGATTCCACTAACGCCTCACGCATCGACGCGACACTTTCGTTGATACGAAGTGCCACAATGCCGATTTCATCGTTACCCTCAACTGGTATGGTGGCTGTCAGATCCCCTTGGGCCCCTTCTTCATCGAATCTTTGATTTGTTCGAGAGGATTCACAATCGCGCGACTAATGACAATGCCAAAAACAGCCATAACGATAATGGCAATCAGAGTGGCGACGGCCATGTTCCAGAACTGTTTTTCGACCGCTCGTTCGATATCATCCAGCAGCATCCCTGAACCAATAATCCATCCCCATGGGGCAAAACCATGAACGGCGGAAAGTTTGTCTGCTTCTTTGCCAGATGCGGTTTTCCAAGGGTAGGTGAGTACGCCATGTTGACCGCCTCTGGCTAAATCAACCATGGTGTACCAGAAGCTGTCCTCGCCGCTTCGATCATTGCCCATTTGCTGGCCCACCAGATCTGGGCGCAAAGGATGAACAACCACCTGACGAGACTCATCAATAACAAACAGATAGTTATCGCTATCAAAACGGACTGAATTGATCAGGGCTTTCGCCGCTTCCTGAGCTTGTTGTTTAGGCTGTGATTTTTCCAGATAGGCTATCTGGGAAAGTGTGGTGTTAATGACGGCATTGAGGCGTGCCTCACGCTCGGCAACTAAATTGTTTTTCAATGCTGTGGCGGCAATGAATAACAGACTGACAAACCCTATGATGCCAACCAATAGAATAATAGCCAGCTTATAGCTGACCCTAATGTTCTTAAGCTTCAACATGACGTTTCCTACCCAACCAATTGATGTACGCTGTTCTTGTTTCGGACTGTTATTTATTGGAATTATGTTGGGACCGAGATCCCGCTTTAAGCGTGGTAGAAAAGTACGAGAATTCAACCGCATCAAGCAAGATTGTTAGCTGCTTCAAGAAAAATATTCACGGGTTAAATAAAACACTAAATAAAAAGGGAGGCCACAGGCCTCCCGAACATCGATACATTCTTGTGTGTTGTTATGCTTCCAGAATGACCCGAGTGTCTTCACTCAGGGCTTCGAGCTCTTTGGCGACATCATCAATGTCGATTTCTGGTGGCAGGCGAATTGCCATATTGGCCGTGAACAAACTGGAACTCACACCGCCGCCACCGGCAATGAATACGCGTTGGCAGTCCATATCGAGAATACTGATGCCTTGGCTATCAAGCACGTGGGTAATCTCGTTGACGATGCCGTAGCGATCATTGGCATCTAACCGCAACTGGTAAATGGTGTCTTCTTTGTGCGGTTTCGTATCGCAGTCTACTATTTGTACCAGTAGATCCGGGTAGGACTGGAATGCTTCTTTGACGACTTGTGCTTTAGCGAGCGGCATTTCAACCTTAATCACCGCAGCTACTTGATCTTCAATGAAATTTACTTTGCTGATTAGCCACTTACCATCATTTTCATGAGTGATAGCGGCCAGTTGTTTAATGGTGGACGGCGTTGCTGTGCCCACAAAATTTACAATAAAAGTACAAGTCATAACGGCCTCCAAACTTCACCTTGGTCATCCTTTTCTATGAGTTTAGGTGTTGTGAGGCGTCGGGGATTGATGAAAGTCAATTTTTTGGATGACGGAATGGGGCAAGTTTCAATATTTCAAACCTCAGCACAATTTTGGCTCATTGAAACAGTGATTTATAGGTGAGGTTATCAGAAAGCATCTGTTGTTGAGAGGGATGTTAATAATTGTTTAAAAGCTGTGATCGATCTCATGGACACAATATAGGAGTTACCAGTAACATTCACCCTGCAAGTTACCGGTAACATAAAAACATAAACCGGTTTTTACGTGAAACTCTTAAGGACGATTCAATGAAAGCTATGACGAGAACGCTTATCGCTGCCGCGGTGACAGGTTTAGTATCCATGTCTGCAATGGCTGCGGATTTCAAACTCAAGATTCAGTCTTCTGACCCATCAGGTGACCGCAACTTCCAAATCCAACAAAACTGGGCTGACCGTGTCGAAAAAATGTCGGGTGGTCGTATCGATATCGATTTACTGCCAGTGGGTGCGGTGGTCAAACACACGGAAACGTTGAGCGCTATCAAGATGGGTATTCTTGATGGTCACGTCACCGCGACGGAGTTTTTCTCAGGTCAGGATCCTGCGTTTGGTCTGCTGGGTAACATGGTCGGTGCTTGGTCTGACACAACCCAGTTGCTTCAGTACATGAACTACGGCGGTGGTAACGAACTTTTAACGGAACTTTACAAACCATACGGCGTGCATTTCATCGGTGCCTCGACAACGGGCGTTGAATCTCTGGTATCGAAAAAACCTCTTGATGGTGTGGCGGATCTGAAAGGTCTGAAGCTGCGTGCGCCGGAAGGTCTGGTTCAACAGGTATTTGCTGCAGCCGGTGCAACGCCTGTTAACCTACCAGGTTCTGAAGTATTTACTGGCCTGAGCAAAGGTGTTATCGATGCGGCGGACTATACCGTGTTCTCGACCAACCAAAAAGCGGGCATGAACGACATCGCGGTGCATCCAGTTCAGCCTGGTTTCCACTCTCTGCCACTGATCGATATTTCAATCAGCCAGAAGAAATGGGACAAAATGCCAGCGGATCTGCAACAGATTCTGGAAACATCAGTACGCGACTTCTCTTATGACATCACCACTCAGCTGAAAATTGCTGACCAGGCGGCAGTGAAAGAAGCGAGCGCAAATCCGAAAATTACGATTCACAACTGGTCAGACGAAGAGCGCAAGAAATTCCGCGAAATCGCACGTAGCCAATGGAAAGTGTTTGCAGAGCGTTCTCCAAATGCACAGAAAGTGTATGACTCTGTCACCCAGTTCCTGGAAAACAACGACCTACTTTAATTACCGCTATTTCCTTCATTTGAGAGAGGGCAGTTTTGCCCTCTCGTTTTAAACAAGAGTTCGTTATGAGCGAGAATAAGCTACCTGCTGCGTCTATCCATGATGAGCAGCCGAAAAACGCGCTGGATCGCTGGATTCTGCGTCTGGGCAACGCGCTGAGCTTGCTGTTTCTGTTCACGGTTGCGATTTCCTTTTATGAAGTAGTGATGCGCTACGCGTTCAACGCCCCAACAACGTGGGTACATGAAACCGCTGCCTTTGTTGGCGGAACACTGTTTGTATTTGGTGGCGTGTATGCGATGGCAGCCGACAAACATGTGCGTGTGGTGCTGATTTACGATCACGTTTCGCGTCGCACCAAGCATTATCTGAATCTGGTGCATCACATTGTCGGTCTCGCGTTTGCGGGCATGATGGCGTACGCCTCTTACGTTACGGTAGAAGCGTCCTGGTTTGCTCCGTGGGGTGAAATGCGTCTAGAAACCTCAGGTTCGGCGTTTAACCCTCCGTATCCGGCACTTCTGAAAGCCGTTATCTTCATCACGTTAGTGATTCTGGTCGTGCAGTTTGTGCTGCATTTGATTCAAGAGATTCAAGCCCTGAGGAATAAACACGATGTTTGATCTTTCTTCAATTGGTATTGAGTGGGGCAGCCTCCTGATGCTGGCGATGATGATCGGCCTGCTGCTCACGGGTATGCAGCTGGCGTTCGTCACTGGTTTTGTCGCTATCTTTTTCACTCTGGGTTGGTTTGGTGTGGATGCAATTCCACTGGTAACCAGCCGTATGTACAGCTTTGCTTCTGACTACATCTTCCTAGCCATTCCTATGTTCGTTCTGATGGCGGCGATGTTGGATCACTCAGGGATCGCTCGCGACTTGTTTGACGCCATGAAGTCTGTCGGCCGTAAAGTGCGCGGTGGTGTTGCGGTTCAGACGCTGTTGGTTGCGGTTCTTTTGGCATCCATGTCTGGCGTTATCGGCGGTGAAACGGTATTGCTGGGTATTCTCGCGCTGCCACAAATGCTGCGCTTGGGTTATGACCGCAAATTGGCGATCGGTACCACGTGTGCCGGCGGCGCATTGGGCACCATGCTGCCACCGAGTATCGTTCTGATTATTTACGGTATGACCGCGAGCGTGTCGATTGGCGACCTGTTTAAAGCTGCTTTCCTGCCTGCGTTTATTCTGGCTGCGTGTTACATCGCTTACGTACTGGTGCGTTGTTACCTGAATCCTTCTCTGGCACCAAGCTTTGAAGAAGAGCTGGAAGAAGAAACAGAACATCCGAATTACTTTAAAGCACTGTTTTTCCCGCTGCTGTCGGTGGCGGTTGTACTGGGCAGTATCTACACCGGTATTGCATCCGTCACTGAAGCGTCAGCTTTGGGTGTTGTGGGCATTATGATCAGTGCCATCATTCGCCGTGAAATGAGCTGGAATATGCTCAAAGATAGCGCCGTCGCGACGATGCGTACCTGCGGGATGATCATCTGGATTGGTATCGGTGCGAGCGCGTTAGTTGGGGTTTACAACCTGATGGGCGGTATTGATTTTGTTGAAGAAACCATTCTGGCTCTGTCTGGCGGTAGCGCCATGGCCACACTGCTCATCATGATGGTGATTCTGCTGGTGTTGGGTATGTTCCTCGACTGGGTTGGTGTTGCGCTCCTGACCATGCCTATTTTCGTGCCAATCATCAGTAACCTGGGCTTTGACCCGATTTGGTTCGGCGTGGTGTTCTGTCTGAACATGCAGGTATCATTCTTGTCGCCACCTTTTGGCCCGGCCGCGTTTTATCTCAAGTCCGTGGCGCCGAAAGACATCAGTCTGGGTTTGATTTTTACCTCGCTGATCCCGTTCATTTTCATGCAGATTTTCGTGCTGGCTCTGGTTATCGCATTCCCTCAGTTGGCGATGTGGTGGCAATAAACCAAGCGATATAACTTTTTTGTAGAGCGGCCCCATTTTGTGGGGCCTTAGGGAAGTATTGTCCTATGAAACCAAGAAAAATATTAGTGATGGGGGTTTCTGGCTGCGGAAAAAGCTCGATTGGTAGCAAAATTGCCGAAGCGCTGGGCCTGAAATTCTTTGATGGTGACGATTACCATCCACAACAAAATGTAGAAAAAATGCGTCAGGGGATTCCTCTGACGGATGAAGACCGCTACGGCTGGCTGCAAACTTTAAATCGCCTCTTTATCGAGCAAGAATCGGCAGTGATTGCCTGTTCGGCTCTTAAGCCAGAGTATCGTGATATTTTGCGCACCAACAACGAAGAGCTGGTGATTGTGTACCTACAGGGTGATTACGACACCATCTGGTCACGTCTTAAACAGCGCTCCGACCACTACTTTCAGGGTGAAAAAATGCTGAAAAGCCAGTTCGCGACCTTGGTTGAGCCGCAGGCCGGAGAGGCCATCTTTGTCGATATTTCTCAATCACTGGACGACGTGGTGGCTCAGGCACTCACCGCGATTAGCCAACCGGGAGCCAAGTCATGAGTTTCCAAATCGCCATGGTCGGGCTGGGTGTGATGGGCAAAAGCCTGGCACTGAATTTGGTTGATCACGGGATCAAGGTTGCCGGATACGACTTAAATCAGGCGAATCGAATACGCACCCTGCAAGAAGCGGCGTCTCTGAGTACGATCGCAGGCAAAGGACAGTTTGCCGCGGCGGATGATTTAGCTCATCTGCTGGGTTTGCTGGATAAACCGCGGGTGATTGCACTTTCAGTTCCTGCCGGCGATATCGTCGATCAAGTGATCACACAGTTACTGGATGCGGGTTTAGAACCTCAGGATATTGTTATCGATACGGGTAACAGCTTGTGGACGGATTCTGAACGTCGCGAACACGTTTATACTGGCCGTTTACGTTTCTTCAGCACCGCCCCGTCTCTGGGGGAGAACAAGGTGCGCGTCACGGCCCGTCTCTTATGGCAAGCGGCGATCAAGAAGCGTGGGCATTCATCGAGCCAATGTGGCAAGCCATTGCTGCAAAAGTCGATGCTGCTGGTAAACCGATTGATTCCCATCAACAAGGTGACTCTTGCGCCGCATATCTGGGGCCTGCAGGTGCGGGCCATTACGTTAAAATGGTGCACAACGGGATTGAATACGCGGACATGCAGCTGATTTGTGAAGCGTACCAATACCTGCGTGACGTGATGACGCTGTCGGCACAAGAGATTGGTCAGGTGTTCGAAGGCTGGAATCAGGGCGTTCTGAATAGCTACCTGATGGAAATCAGTGCGGATATTCTGCAACAACAAGATCCGCAAACAGGTGCGATGCTGGTTGATATGATCCTTGATACCGCCGAACAAAAAGGTACCGGATTGTGGACGGCGGTGAACAGCTTGCAAACCGGTTGCCCGGCGCCAAGCCTGGCTCAGGCTGTATTTGCTCGTGCCTTGAGCGCAAACAAGGCGCGCCGTTCGTTAGCCAGTAAACAACTGCCTGCGCAGACAATGATCGCTGACTACTGTCTGGATACCGTTCTGCGTGATCTGGAATCAGCGCTCTATTGCGCTAAGCTCGCGGTTTACGCGCAAGGCTTTGACCTGATGAAAACCACGTCAGACAAAGAAGGCTGGAAACTAAATTTTGCTGATATCGCGCGCATTTGGCGCTCAGGCTGCATTATTCGAGCGGGTTTCCTACATCAGATTGCGATGGCTTATCAGTCTCAGCCAGAGTTAGAGCATCTGTTGCTTGCTCCTGAGTTTGCCTCTGCATTGTCAGAAAGACTGCCGGGATGGCGTCAAATTGCAGCTCAATCGATGTTCAGTGGTGTTCCCATGCCAAGTCTGACGTCTGCGCTGAGTTATTACGATGCGCTTCGCTGCGAAGTGCTGCCTGCCAATCTGCTTCAAGCGCAACGCGATTATTTCGGGGCGCATACGTACGCTCGAGTTGATCAGCCGGCAGGCAAGAAGTTTCATTTGCTGTGGGAAACACAACATCGCCAGCAGATTCAACGTTAAGCCAAATAAAAAAAGCGCCAACAGGCGCTTTTTTTACAACTCGGAGAAATTAGAACGTCACTTTGAAGCTGGCACCAATGAACTGGGTGTCGTAAGTCGCACCTGAATCGAGGGCAAACTTGGCCGCATCCTGATTGCCAAACCATGGATTACTTTCAAACTGGAATTCGGCTGAACCGCCCCAGGCGTTACTCACCCATCCGTGAATGTGACCGACCGGGTTTAAGAAGAATAGGGTGACGCTACCGACGCTTTCAGAGCCTAAAACTTCACCGCCGTTATCCACGATGTCCTGTTCTGCCTCAAACATCATTTCACCAACCACGGCACCAAAAAATGGAGTGATAAAAAGGTCCTGCCACGAGGTACTTCTGCAAAAGCTTCAACCCCGTATTCCCAAAATAGCCCGGACATTGCCGCTGAATAAAGGAATGACTCAAACTCATTGAAACCGGCATGACGCGCCGCGGTGTAGTATACACCACCAAAATAGGGGTGCATGACGTAGTTGAGGTAGTGCTCGTCTCGGTCCCAGGTCGGTCCCTGAGAAACGTTGTCCCACCATTTCTGCCCCAAACCGCTCAGGTTACGGTCATCTTCATCCCACTTGGTGATGGACTCTGGCAGCAGTGTCATCAGACCAACGGTCACGACACTCAAACCCAGAATGGTATACGTTTGATCTTTCAGGTAATCCCAATCTTTAGTATCAGATGGCGTCAGGTAGCGGGGGAGTGCTGGCTCATCCACTTTCAGCTCTTGCTCACCATCCAAGCTCATTGCCAGAGGTGAAACCGCTTTATAACGGTATGGAGATTCGTTGTTGCAACTGACGGTTTGGCACTCTACCAAGTAGGATAATTCGATGTGTGGGCTGATATCGTATTGTGCTGCGTGGGCACAAGCGGGTAACGATAACATCAATGCAGTGATGCGTTTTATTGACACGGTAGCTCCAAGACGTTGTTTTATAATAATGATCAGTATCACAATTATCTATTAAAGTAGCGGGGATGAAAATAATCAAATCGCTTATTGACACAAAACTGATAGAGATACTGGGCCATTCAACGATATAGTGGCCAAAGAATGGTGTCACAAAGAACCCAAATAAGGTCATAGATATGCTGAAAATAGCGATGTTAAGTACTGGTGAGGAAGTACTGCACGGTGACATCACCGATACCAATGCCGCTTGGCTGGCACGAGAATTTTTTGAAAGTGGTTTCTCGCTCTCTAAACGCTCGACGGTAGGAGATGAAAAATCGGCTTTGGTTGAAGAGCTGATGATGCTCAGCTTCAACAGTGATGTCGTTATCGTGAATGGTGGTTTAGGACCGACTTCCGACGACTTAAGCGCCGCCGCCGCTGCACAGGCCGCCGAACAACAACTGGTTCTTTTCCCTGAATGGTTGAAAGTGCTGGAGGCCTTTTTCGCGCAGCGCCAGGTGAAAATGCCAGAGAGCAACATTAAACAAGCGATGTTACCTGAAAAAGCGACGATCATTGATAATCCGATCGGCACTGCCTGCGGCTTCAAAATGCAGATTAATGATTGCTGGTTCTATTTCACTCCGGGCGTACCAAAAGAATTCAAACGTATGGTCAGTGAACAGATTCTGCCTGACCTGCATGCACTTTTTCCAAATCAGGCTGGGCTTGAATGCAGCCGCCTTTATACCTTCGGGACGTCTGAATCCGGTATCTCCGATAAACTGGATAAACTTCAGCTACCAAAAGACTACGTGTTGGGCTACCGCTCTTACTTGCCGTTCATTGAGGTGAAACTGTTTGGGCCGCGCAACGATTTGGAGACACGCGTTAAACTGCTGCAACTGATTTATTCACATCTTGAACAGCATGTTGTCAGCGTTGATGAACCTATGTTGGCGCACATCGGTCATTTGATCGAAGAAAAAGGTCTGTCACTGTCGATCGCCGAGCAGGCAACCAAAGGCTGGCTGTCAAATTGGTTATTGAGCAACGAACAGGTTGAGCGCTTGAGCGGTCATAGCTGGATTCTGAGCCATCGCACCGATGCTGGTCTTGGTGAGAAAGACCCGCTGGCAGCCGTATTTGCACTTGCGGGAGCAACCAAAGATAAATGCAGTACTGATCTGGCGATTGTGACGGGCGCGTTGAGTGAAGGCACGTTCAGTGTGGCGCTGTCGGCTCCACAAGGTGAATGGGGGCAATTGTTGAAGTTCAGCCGTACATACAGCCAGCAAGAGCAAAAAGAGCTGATAGGCACCGTTGCGGCAGACATGTTACGCCGCTATCTCTCCGGTAAACCCGTGCTGGCTAAATATGGTTCAGTGTTGACGGTAAAAGAGTTGTATCTGCCTGCCAATGTGCTGAATGGATAGTTAAGTTCATATCGCGTAATTGCATATAAAATAAAACGTTGTTCGTTAAATGGTAATAAGCAGATGATTTGTTTGCTTATTACCAAACCTCTTTTGACCATTTCCTTCTATTCAAAATTCGTCTAATTGTTAAGCGTCTGATTTCCGTGGCCCTCCCAATTTTGTCTTAAAAATGAGCCGTCTTTAGCACTTTTTTATTTGTACACTGAAATCTCGTTTGAACCATTTCGGCAGGAGGCTGGTATGTTCCATCAATCAAGAATTTTGGTTTGGTATGAGGTGGCAAGTCAAAAAGTGATTTTGGGAGAAGCACTTGGTAGCGTCCATCGTGACGTCGTGTCGTTATGGCTTCATGCACCGGTAGATAACAATAACCTGAGTTATCAGGGATATCGCTTGTCTCTATTTGATGACGACGGTCGTGAGATCGCCAATAAGTCCGTATCCATGGGAACCGCAGATGAAATTCTGTTTGGTGGGCTGATGGAATAGAACGATACCGTTACAACGGAACAGAAATGAAAAAGCCAGAGCACTGCTCTGGCTTTTGTCTTTATGATTTACGCGCGTTTGGCTTTGATTCGGTAGTTGACGTCGGTCAGCTCCAGAGCCGTTTTAGCTTTACAAATACACGGCAATATTTCGTTGCTCTCGGTATAAGCCATCGCAAAACCAACATATTCGACTTCACCTGAAAGTAGGGTACAACGACATGCGCCACAGTGGCCGTCACGACAGTTGTACTCTGGATCTAACCCGGCTTGCTCCATGGTTTCCAGCAGCGTATTAGACGGGTTAGATTCAATGTTGACGATTTTGTTGATTTTGATGTTCGCCATTACAGTTCAAAACCTTCGAAGTCGTCTGAGCTAACTTCGTTGTCGATCTGGCCGACAAGGTATGAACTGATTTCCGCTTCTTGTGGTGCTACCTGTACGTTGTCAGAAGACAACCAAGCATTGATCCATGGAATTGGGTTGCTGGTTGCACCTGGGTATGCTGGCTCAAGGCCAACCGCCTGCATACGGATGTTAGTGATGTATTCAACGTACTGGCACAGGATATCTTTGTTCAGACCGATCATTGAACCGTCTTTGAACAGGTAAGATGCCCACTCTTTTTCCTGCTCAGCAGCTTGCTTGAACAGATCGAAAGATTCTTGTTTACACTCTTCAGCAATTTGCAAGAATGCAAAATCATCCATACCGTTGCGCAGCAGGTTGACCATGTGCTGAGTACCGGTCAGGTGTAGTGCTTCATCACGCGCAATCAGTTTGATGATTTTCGCGTTACCTTCCATCAGCTCACGTTCAGCGAACGCGAATGAACATGCAAAGCTGACGTAGAAACGGATGGCTTCCAGCGCGTTGACAGACATCAGACACAGGTAAAGTTTCTTCTTCAGGTCATTCAGGTTAACAGTGACTGTTTCGCCGTTCAGCTCGTGCGTACCTTCACCAAAACGGTGGTAGTCGTTCGTAGCCTGAATCAGATCGTCATAGAAGTGTGCAATATCTTTTGCACGCTTGATGATGTGCTCGTTCTCTACGATGTCATCAAACACAATCGCCGGATCGTTAACGATGTTACGGATGATGTGAGTGTATGAACGAGAGTGAATCGTTTCTGAGAACGACCAAGTTTCAATCCAGGTTTCGACCTCTGGCAGAGAAACCAGCGGCAACAGAGCCACGTTCGGGCTGCGACCCTGAATCGAATCCAGCAGAGTCTGATATTTCAGATTCGAGATGAAAATGTGCTTCTCGTGGTCCGGAAGCTTCGCGTAATCGATACGGTCGCTGGATACGTCAACTTCTTCCGGACGCCAGAAGAAAGAAAGCTGCTTTTCAATCAGCTTTTCGAAAATTTCGTATTTCTGTTGGTCATAACGTGCCACGTTAACTGGCTGACCAAGGAACATAGGTTCTTTAAGTTGGTTATTCTTTTTTTGAGTAAAAGTACTGTAAGCCATTGTGCCCTCATCCGTTTGGCCCTTCGCGTGGGCGAAGGGCATGCAAATCATTAAGTGAAAGTTCGAATCTGATTAGATCTTACAAGCGCCGCCTGCACAATCGTCATCTGCTGGTTGAACCGCATCTTTCTGATCGTCTTTCGCACCATCACGAGTGTTATGGTAGTACAGCGTTTTCACACCAAACTTATACGCAGTGAGCAGGTCTTGAAGTAGTTTCTTCATCGGCACTTTGCCAGACTCGTATTGGCTTGGGTCATAGTTGGTGTTGGCAGAAATTGCTTGGTCAACGAATTTTTGCATGATACCAACCAGATGCAGATAACCATCGTTTGAACCGATGTTCCACAGTAGTTCGTAATTCTCTTTCAGACGAGTGAACTCAGGCACAACCTGCTTCAGGATACCGTCTTTAGACGCTTTTACTGATACGTAGCCGCGAGGTGGCTCAATACCGTTGGTCGCGTTAGAGATCTGAGAAGATGTCTCAGAAGGCATCAGCGCCGTCAGTGTTGAGTTACGCAGACCGTGTTCCATGATTTCCTGACGCAGTGCATCCCAGTCGTAGTGCAGCGGCTCTTCGCAGATCAGATCCAAGTCTTTCTTGTACGTATCAATTGGTAATAGGCCTTTCGCGTAGTTCGTTTCGTTGAACGCCGGGCACTTACCTTGTTCTTTCGCCAGATTCACAGACGCTTTCAATAGGTAGTACTGCATCGCTTCAAAAGTACGATGAGTCAGACCATTCGCGCTGCCATCTGAGTATTTCACGCCATGGCGCGCCAGGTAGTATGCGTAGTTGATCACGCCCACACCCAGAGTACGACGGTTCATGGTTGACTTACGTGCTGCTGGCAGCGGGTAGTCTTGGTAATCCAATAGCGCATCCAGAGCGCGAACAACCAGCTCAGCCAGCTCTTCGAAATCATCCAGTTTTTCAATCGCACCCAGGTTGAAAGCAGACAGAGTACACAGCGCGATTTCGCCGCTGTCGTCTTCTACGTTAACCAGAGGTTTGGTTGGCAGAGCGATTTCCAGACACAGGTTAGACTGACGCACTGGCGCTACACTCGCATCAAACGGGCTGTGCGTATTACAGTGGTCAACGTTCTGAATGTAGATACGACCAGTCGACGCGCGTTCTTGCATTAGAAGCGAGAAGATCTCAACTGCTTTAACAGTACGTTTCTTGATTGACGGATCGTTTTCATATTTCACGTACAGACGTTCAAATTCGTCCTGATCCTGGAAGAAAGCGTCGTACAATCCCGGAACGTCAGAAGGAGAGAACAGCGTGATGTTGCCACCTTCAACCAGACGTTTGTACATCAGTTTGTTCAGTTGAACACCGTAGTCCATGTGACGAACACGGTTCTCTTCAACGCCGCGGTTGTTTTTCAGAACCAGCAGAGATTCTGCTTCGCCGTGCCACAATGGGTAGAATACCGTTGCTGCACCGCCACGAACGCCGCCTTGTGAGCAACATTTAACGGCAGTCTGGAAATACTTGTAGAATGGGATACAACCGGTGTGGAATGCTTCACCACCACGGATTTCAGAACCCAGCGCACGAATACGACCCGCGTTGATGCCGATACCAGCACGTTGAGAAACGTAGCGTACGATAGAGCTGGCAGTCGCGTTGATAGAATCCAGGCTGTCACCACATTCAATCAGTACACATGAACTGAACTGACGGGTAGGTGTACGTACACCAGACATGATTGGCGTTGGCAGCGAAATCTTGAATGTTGACGTCGCATCATAGAAACGCTTCACGTAATCCAGACGAGTCGCTTTCGGGTACTTAGCAAACAGGCAAGCCGCAACCAGAATGTACAGGAACTGTGCACTCTCATAGATCTGACCGGTTACACGGTTTTGTACGAAGTATTTACCTTCCAGCTGTTTAACAGCTGCGTAAGAGAAATCCAGATCACGGCGATGGTCGATGAAACTGTTCAGCAACTCAAATTCTTCGCGGGTGTAATCTTCTAGCAGGTGCTTATCGTACTTGCCTTTTTCCACCATCGCTGACACGTGATCGAGCAGCGTTGGCGGTTCATATTGACCATAAGCCTTTTTGCGCAGGTGGAATACAGCAAGGCGCGCAGCCAGGTATTGGTAATCAGGGGTCTCTTCGGAGATCAGATCTGCCGCAGACTTGATAATGGTTTCGTGAATATCTGACGTTGTAATGCCATCGTAGAACTGGATGTGAGCTCGAAGTTCTACTTGTGATACTGAGACGTTATCTAGGCCTTCAGCGGCCCACGCGATCACGCGATGGATCTTGTCCAGATCGATGTTTTCTTTGCGGCCATCACGCTTGGTGACAGTAAGTTGTTGGTTCACTCTGCTTTATTTCCCTAACA
>ERZ1673961.311-NODE-311-length-22260-cov-4.110606_pt1 | contig 22260 bp, 39 predicted proteins | sample MGYA00580189_ERZ1673961 | MGnify/ENA primary metagenome ERZ1673961 (study PRJEB41334, sample SAMN05608105) | rock metagenome | biome: terrestrial subsurface; feature: shale formation; material: shale | place: USA: Pennsylvania ... | reverse complement strand
AGCCCGGCGGGGGTGACCGGGCTAAAATAAAGAGCTCTAGCAAACGCTAGAGCGCAATTTCTATTGTACCAGTTTAATTATAACACCCTTTAAAAAGCCTGTCAAGTACAGTACATTTTCACCAGTTTTCCCTCACAAATTTTCTTATGTCATCATAATCTATCAAACCGCTTGCTATTGCAAGCATGATGCCTTCAAGAAATATAACATCTTTCATCTCTTTATACTGACTCCTGTACTGCAAACCTAATTGTTTCTGCACATGATTGTCCGCTAATTCGTCAAAATAGCGTTTCTGAATAAGTACAGCATACTTTGTCTTATTTTTCTCATCTATGTACTTCATATCTGCTACAACATCTCTCACAATCTTAAGCCATTGTTGTTTTTCCGTTAGTTCTTCATCCATTGCAATTTTAATCGCTTTTAATTCAGTAGGGTTACTGTTATGGCTTACACCTCCACCCCCTGTTTCTACATACTTTGCTGGAGAAGAATGTATTATATCGTCTATTCTCTTTTTTACCTCAAACAAGACTTGGTAGTAGTTAAAAAAGTAATGTTCAAGAACGTTTCGCTTCGGCAGTTTCTTCAAGATGCCACCTCCTTAGTTCATTTTCCCATCTTCGTATTTCTTTCATGAATTTTGATGTTATATCATCCCAACTACCAACTTTTGTTAAATAATATTCTCTCATTTCTTTATACATTTCTATCATGCCTTCTGGATTGTCCACATAGCCCAGGCAACCTTCACCAATAAATTCTTTATATGCTATACACCTCCCATTTTCGTTTTTCAAACACTTTTGGCATTTTTCAGGAATTGCTGTCATATCTCCACCTCCATGATAATATACCATCTACATTACTTGCTCCTAACGTATCAAACTCTTTATCAAAAAACGTTACAAATCTAGCTTTATCCCATCCAACAATAGGAGCATATTTATCATAAACACTATGATATGGAACATCAAAAGCAAATATATAAGCCCATACATCTTTCCAGCTCCAATCTTGCAACGGCCATATTTCCTTTATCTTTGTCAAACTTTTTTGCGCTTCTATACGCAATTTTCTCGATATAGACTCTTCTTTTCGTATACCAACAAAACAGCCATCATAGCCTTGCTTCAATAATTCTGGTACTACCCTACCAAAAAACTCTTTGTACCAAATTCCCGTATCTTCTCTTGATTTATATTTATCCGAAGTGTCAATGTAAATATTTTTAGCTCCTATTTTTCTCATGTTTTCTATTATTTCTTTTTCGTAAGCTCTAGGCATAAGATACGGCCCATAATCCCAATGGAATACAAGTATCTCCGGGTCGTGCTGTAATACAAGATGTAATAGTGCAGTGGAATCCTTACCACCGCTGTAGGCAACATACATCTTTGTATATCTTTTTAATGCTTGCGAAATCATTCTATTAGCCTCATTTAATTTCTGTTGAAATTCCTCATTCTGAGCCCATTTTTTTAGTACTTCTTTGATATTCATCCTTCAATTTACACCTCGCTCCCGGCGGCACGCATAGTGCCACATTTTTAGGATTCCAATAAGGCCCTTTATAAGCTATATAAGCAGCCTCTTCATATTCCTTGCACATTTCTACAGGAATAGGTCGCATAGCAATGTCGCCAGCCACCAAGGACCAATCTTCTTCAATCTCTTCAAAGATTATATCCCTTACTGTACCAAAGCCTATGCGTAAATCATTTCCTAAACCTATCACATTTCTCAGGATAAGACCTTTGATAATCTCCAAATCTCCATTTACGTAAAATACTACTTCCTTGCAAGCTATATACGGTTCTGCCATTGCATATGACCTAAAATGACCACTGCCTACTCTGATTTTTTTCTTATCCAAGTCTCCTGCCCATTTATCTTCAAATCTTTTGTAAATCCTTGTAATTTTAACTGAATATTTCGGTATAAACTGACTTACACTTGCATGATAGATTTCGCCTGTTCTCTTAATAGGCAAAAGACGGTTGTTCTTAGGTAAGTACGGTGATATGTCAAATTTTTTAGGTGTAATGAAGTAATCTTGTCCAAAAGCCTCAAGAAGAAGCAAATGTGAAATAAGGCTGTCAAAATTTATCCACGGATGTGAAAGAGCTACCGGTGAGCCTATCTTGAACGTCACTTTGAATGGCCGGAAGCGGCTCCACCGAATAGGCAGAGCCTTCTCCGCTAGATTTGCAAAATATTTTACTTCCTCTAACATCCCGCTCATAACCTCTCCTCCAATTCTTTCAGCAATTTTATGATTTCGTCTTTCTTCTCTTGCGCAAACTCAAGATACAGGCTGGCATCTGGCTTGTTCTTGTAGTTCAACATGACCTTGCCATCACCGCTGGAGCTCCTGCCTCCCACATATGGCATAGCTTCAAACAGGTCTAATACTCGGCCAAAGGCGCTAAGCTGAAGTTGGTCTGGTAGTTGCAGCACAAAGCGGTGGAAAAACTTCGTACCGGGTACAAAGCATTCATAATCTACCTTCATTTGCACCGCCTGCTCGTCTTCTTGGCGCTCCTCACGCAAATCATCCCGCCTTGTTATAAAGCTTTGGTCGGTAAATGTGCGGATGGGTCGCTCTGCACGTGGGTCCTTTTGGTACTCCTCTGGCAGATATGGTTTGTACTCCTCGCATATGGGCCACATGTGTTCCACTATCAAGTTACCTTGTATCATTTGGTTGCCCAATGCGCAGCCGAATATGGCCACAGGTGGCATAAGTTCTCGCACTTTCTTTCGGAATGCCAGGTCGATTACGCCTGTGGTGTCGCTTGTGCTTTCCAGTACACCTCCTGAAAACAGCGCATGGTGTAGTTTTGTGTTAGTGATTTCGTACCCTAGCATATCAAGAAAATCTTTTATGCTTAGCCTGCGGAGCTTACCACGAATACCGTTCCCGGAGATATACGGTATCGGCACCTCGCCAATACCGTCCACATACACCATGATTGTGCGTAAAACCGGTGTTGACCCTGTCTTTTCGTCCCCTCCATGAAAAATTGGTGTCAAAGCCGTGATAGTGCCCTCAATTTCATAAAATCGCTTATTCATCTTTCAATTCCTCCTCCTTTATGTTCTCAAAGATTGTCATTTGGCTTTTATTTTTACGTCTTTCTTTGGCACGCATGATTGCCATCATAGACATTGGTATATGTTCCATGTACATCTTGTTGAGCACTGCTCTCTCATATGGTCTAAGCTCTTGAGTGATATTAATGGCTTCTGTTGGAATCGACTGCAAACCAAAATAGTTTGCCAGCTTACTTACCGCTTCAAACAGTGTCGCCCGTCTACTGGCTGCCCTAACTCGATGGTTGAATATATCATGCGGGTTCTTGCTGGTATGCATCTTACTCCAATTTATGCTATTGTAGACTATCGCCAATAGTTCTACCGTTTTATCCTCAATCTCTTTTTCGGTAAACATCCACTAACACCTCCCATAAGATATCGCCTTTGAATTTAGTCAGCTCTCGCAGGAAATCACGATAGCCGCTTTCAATTGCCTTTTGCCATGTTTTCATTTTGAACTCGCCCGTCGTAAGTTCCGTTTTGGTCAAGCCTTTTGCCATTGCCTCTGCAATGATTTGGATGTACGTCGCTGCCCTATCATGCTCGAACAATATTGGTACGTCATATTTCTCGTGTGAAAAGAAGTATTTGTGCGGATTGTGTGCGACTCTGTGGATGCATGAAAGCCATGTTTGTTTTTGACCAGTTTTGGCGATGTGGATAAAGAACGGCGGGTCAGGTGGATTAAACAAGATTTGCTGCGCCTCGTCGTTTTTAAACACCTTGAAACCCTGTAATGATGCTACCCATGACTTCCTGCGGAATGTTTGGTCGCTAAAAAGGTATGCGCACTCTGGGCACATACAATTTCCTGAGAAGAAATAACTCCAGCCTGTGAAATTATCAGATACGCATTCCTTAAGTGGTATACCATTATTTACCTCAGCACCACAAACCACACAAACTCCTTTCGTGTTTCCTGTTTGTGGTGTACTACCTGTTGCCTTGAGAAGCAATTCACCTAGCTTCACCTCCTCTCACCTCCTCCACGACAACTTCCACAAATTCATCTTCCGCATAAATCTTACTGATGTACATTTCCACGATTTGTTTGTCATCCTCGTAAGCAAGTCCATTCAGCGCATCTGCAATAATTTTTGCAATATTATCCATGTCCGGCTTTTTAGTTGGTCTTATGATATTTTGTTCCATCAATTTTTTATCTTTTTTGCTGGCATTCTTGGGGATTTTATAGAAAGCCCTGATAATCATTCTAAGTGCTCCCTCTAGCTTTAAATCTTTGTATTGTTGTATGTATAACAACTTTATAAAATTTTCATAATTGACTGTTTCCTGTGGTGTATATGCAATACCTGCCTTTGTCACACGTGGTCTTTGTTTGCCGAAAGGTTTGCCTGGAATTGTAAGAACTATTCTCATTCTGTCTTCACCTTCTTCAATTTCCTCTTCTGATAAGACTTTTTTATCGATTTCTGTTCGTTCTCTATTGCACAGAAAAGACACAGTTTTTTGTACGGGCTTGAAGTAATAAATTTTTGATGACATTTTTTACAGTATTTCTCATACAATTTCATTTAAAACACCTCCATCTGCCTTGATTTTGTTTTAGACATATAAAACTATTGCTTTACCTTATAAAAACGATTCTGAGTCAAATATGAGCTTCTGAAGGGCATTTATTAGCATCACTCATTCTTTGCTACTAATAAATGTTTCTGTTCTTCTCTGAGTACAAGCGTCAGTGCTCTCTCTAATGCTTGTCTATATCCTTTCCAATAATAAGCACCAGCTAATGTCATTGATTGTGCCTCATTTACTCTTGCTACATCAATTTCATCATGCAACACATTAATTAGTAAATTTTTATTCATCTTTATCCTCCCCCCTTATTTATTCACATGCACTCCAGCCACAGTTGTTCTTGCGCTTCTAAATCCGCCTCAGTATCAAAGAAGTAATCTTCTCCCATTCACTTTCCCTCCTCCAATAATTCAGGATTTTCCCATTTGTTGCCGATTACTTCGCATTTATTCCAATCAATTAACGTATAGTCAACAATCCCACATGTAAACATTCCATTTTCAAAACGTACCACTCCATAAATATCCTTGTATCTTTCTCCATTTTGTTTATCCCATCCTAAAAACCGTCTTTGTCTAACTATGTCACCCTCGTAAATTTCTTTTCCAGTCTTGTCCTTTAGACCTATATATTGCATGAGAATGTAGTTCTGTTGTTTACATCCAATAATATAATCTGTCGGACTACCATATTCATCTATATTCCCCGTACCTGTTATACATAAATTCCCGTCAAAATCTATCATATTTGGTCTATCAGGTTTATAGCCATAGTACATTTTTTTATTCTTTTTATCCCAAACCCTAAATTTTATTTCTCGCATTTTACATCCTCTCCTTCTCATAAAATGCTTGCAAATCCGCATTGTCAAAACCGGGAGCTAACCTCCCCCACAGCTTCCAGCTTAACTTTACACAGTAGCTGTACGCTGCATTTCTATCTCCGCCAGCCATTTCTAATGCCTTTTTGGCTAAAACTGGATGCACTTTATTAGGGTTACCTTTCTTGTTTTTCATTCCTCTTCCTCCTCCCATTCTTCCCATTCTTTCTGCCTTTTTAACCTTTCGTACATTCTTTCGATTGTGTCGCATATTTCAACATATTCGCACATATTACACCAGTAAGGACAGTCTTCCGTTTGTGCTTCCAAAAATTTTTCCAATAACTCCCTCTTATTCATTTCGTTTTATGTCTCCTCCTCCCCTGCGAAAATTCTTATAATTCTTTTTAACCGTTTGTTTTCTTCTACAAGTTTCTCATTCTCCTCCGCAAGTTTATGTACAAGCTGTCTTAATTGTCTGTTTTCTTCTTTTCGTGCTTCTAGCTCATCAAAGTAAATCATACGCATTCTCCTTTCTTGCTTTTTTGTAAAGTTTATCCGCAATTTCTAAATATCTTTTGTCTTTTGTTTTTTTGTATTGTTTTTCAATTTCGTCAAAAATCATATCTACCAACAGCAACAGATTATCTCTTACTATCTCTTGCGCCTCTTTATCATCCCCGTACTGGTCTATCAATTGTTCTGTCCTCTGTGCAATTTTCTCAAACTTTTTTTCATCGAACATGCCTTACTCTCTCCTTACTCTCTCTTTGCAAGATTTCTGAAAGTAATATAATCTTTCAAGAATGCCAATTTAATTGTGCCAGTAGGTCCTGACCTTTGTTTTGCAATTATCACCTCTGCTACGCCAGCTTCTTTTGTGTCTGGATGGTAATACTCGTCTCTGTACAACAACCACACCATATCACTATCCTGTTCAATGCTCCCGCTTTCCCTCAAGTCGCTCAACATTGGCCTTTTGTTCTGCCTCTTTTCTACTTCTCTGTTTAATTGGCTTAAAGCTATGACTGGAATATTCAATTCCCGTGCTAACTTCTTTAAGTTACGAGATATTTTTGCTATTTCGTTCTGCCTGTTTTCATAACTACTGTCATTACCACCTTCCATAAGCTGTAGGTAATCAACTATTACGAGCTTCAAATCGTGCGTCTTTTTAAAATCCCTGCATATAGACCGCAATTGATAAATGTTCAAATCTGTATCGTCGCATATATAGAGTGGCAATTTCGCCAGTTGTGCTACTTGTATGCCTATCTTCTTCCATGTTTCATCGCTTATTAGTCCTGTTCTTAGCTGATAGCCATCAATGTATGGTTTTGTCCCCCATTGGATAAATGCTCTTTCCCCTAACTGTTCTTTGCTCATTTCTAAGCTGAAGTACAATACCGTATTCCCCTTACTTGCTACATTCATAGCTATATCCAGTGCAAAAGCACTTTTGCCCATCGCCGGCCTGCCTGCTATTGTGATTAATTCTCCGTTTCTTAATCCACCTGTTGCATTGTTTAAGTCCACAAAGCCTGTATCTAACCCAACAGTTTGTCCTTTATTCTTGTATCTTTCCTCAAGGATTTTTAGCGTATCCATAACTATTTCTTTCATGCTTTTTATATTTGCGTAATTTCTATTTTCAAATGCATTAAATATCTCTTGTGCTATGTTCAGTTTTTTCTCAAGCTCCATGTCCTCTTTTGCCAGCTTTATCAATTCTTGACCTGCATTTATAAGCTGACGTATTTTTGTTTTTTCTTTTAAAACCGCTACTGCTTCGTCAAAGTCTACAGTTTCAGCATCCTCTAATATTTTTTTGATATAGTTAGCATTTTGATTTTTATCTTTCATAAATGTTGAAACACTAACAATATCAACGCTTTTTTCTTGTTCAAGCAGTGTTTTTATCGCTGTAAATACCTGTTTATTTTCTGTAGTATAAAAATCATCTTCCGTTAACTTTAAAACTTTGTCCTCTATGTCATCATCAAGTAACAACAATGCCAATACGTTTTTTTCTAATTCGATATCGTGTATCTTCATGCGCTCCCACCTGCCAGTAAGTCACCATATTTTTCTTTTAGTTGCTCAGTAAGGGTTTTGATTTGTTGCGGTTGTTGTTCTTTTTCCTTTTTAAAATCATGACTAATACCACCATTAGCCTTCCAGCGTTGTAAAATCGCAGCCACATATTTTAATGTCCTTTTGTTCTGTATCGCTCCCTCGTATAAAGCTTCTTTTACCCATTCAATACCATATTCATTAACCATATCTATCAAGAAGTCAGAAACTGCTTTGTTTATAGTTCCATATCCATAATCCTCATAACATTCAACTGCTTTGACGATATCATCATCAACTTGTAAATCATCATCAGTATTATTATGATGATACTTTACTTTACTTTTCTTTACTTTACTTTGGGGATTTTTGCTGTCATTTATATCATCTGGATTGTAGTTTTTGTCTACATTAACACCATTAATGTCTACAAAAACTACATTTGAATATTCATTTTGAAGTAAGTAAAATTCTTTTATAATTGTGACTTTTTTTCTGCGTGATATTGCTTCTAAATAACGTCGCTGAATGCCTTTAGATGTTAGGATATTGTGTTTTTCAAAGAGGTTTTTGTCGAATAAACCCCATTTAATGCAGGAATTAATGACAGCATTAACTTGGTTAATGTCAGCATTAACTCTCTTTGAAAAGATTAATTGTTCTTTTTCAGTCCAATGATAGAAGTAGCCTTCTTTATAGATTTTCATAAGAAGTTTTATAACTATTGCAAATCCAACAAGCCCATGTTCTGCTTCTATTAGCTGTATCTTATCGTCTTGGTCCATATCTACATCTAATGGGAAATAATCTAATCCTTGCTTTTGTGGTCTTGCCATCCGAATCCCACCCTGTATAAATAATCTGAAAATACATAAAATATAATGGGTATATATGCACATTTTTCCGTCAAAAATTTTTTTAGAGAGAGGGCATTAGCCCTCTGCTCCGTTTTCCCATGGCAATGGTATGTCTTCTATTTCCTCAAAATTGACCTCTATTGGCTCTTGCTTTGTTTCTTTGTCTTCATCATTTTTTTGCACATTGTTTTTCTTTTGTTTCTTATCCATATTCATCAGTCTTCTAATTAAGTCTGAAGCTTGTTCTTTAGTCAATTCTCCCTCATTTGTTGTGTTGTAATATTTCTGTAAAGCCTTTTTATAGTCTTCTTCAGATACTTCTTTTTCCTTAATTAGCTTTTGTATAAGATTTAATTGATTTTTACTTATCTTATCCTGTACTGGTGTTCCTTCTATGTCTTCTAAATCCTCTACGTCTTGTGTGAATATATCCGAAAGACTTGCTACAAGGAGTGTAGCATCTATTAAAGCTCTCTTTTTTGCCATTTTTAGCACTGTATTGTCAAGTGTATAAGGGTCTGATTTCGCATATTTTTTCTCTTTTGTGTTGCAGGCTCCAAAACCTTCTGTGATAAGCATGTCGCCTTTGTGCAGCTTGCACTTCACTTGGTACTGAAAAAATCCCTTCTCCCAATCTCTTGTGCTGTCGACAATTTCAAATTCACTTCTCAAGCCCATCATCATTAAAATTTTTTCAGCTCCGGGCTTGAGTAATGTTGGTTTGTCTGTACCGGGAATGATACCATAGTCTTTTTTTTCTTTTAAGGTACTCTGGACTATGGCTTGAAACTGCGAAATTTTCTGCATAGTGTTTTTAACATGAGTTAAATCCACTTCGTCTATAATAGAGTTTTCTCTCAAAGTCGGTAAATTTTTATTTTCCATGCTTATACCTCCTCTATTTTTAATTGCTTATAAGTTGTTACTTTCAGTAAACTACTGACAACCTCTGGCGGTAAAGTTTTTCGTGCTAGTGTTGTATCAAAGCGTTCTGCCCTACGTTCTTCAACTGTAACTGTCCACTTTCCGGCTATAACACTACCCACATCTATAGTTGTGAGTAATGCCTCTTTTAATTCTTTTTCTTTCGCTTCTAATTCCTTTCTTGCTTCCTGTACTGAAATAAGCTCTTCAACAATCTCTGTTAAATCGCTACGCAACTCCGCTTTTTCTTGCTTTTTTCTCCAATCTGGATAACATCTCTTTAAATATGGACACCATCTACATTGCCAGTCCGTGTCAGGATGATAAGGCATATCTATTTCTATGCCTTCTTCTATTGCTTTCTGTATTCCTGCAAGTTCTTTTATCTTTTGCTCAGCAAATTCTTTATCATAGTTTATATGTTCAACGTGATGTTCCCATAACCTAATAGGTGGTGTTTCTTTATCTCTTGCGATGAGCATTGCATGTGTTATGCCTTCTTCTTTGCTTAGGACGTGCAAATAAAGTTGTACTTGTACATAATATTGATAATGAGATGCTAAAAGCCCCTTTTCTCTCATTTCCTGTACTGCTCTGCGTCTCAAAGTTTTTGCTTCTAACAATATTGGTTTTTCTCCTTCTTTACGTCCGATTGCATCTATATGCCCGATTAACCAATCATTTATTTTTACTTCTCTTTGCTGGTCTGTTATTTCCAAATCATATTGTTCATTTACCCACTTAAGAATACTGCTTTCGTGTAAATTCCCTTCTTCAAATGCACGTAAAGTCATTTCCGAAAAAGGCTCTCCTTCTACTCCCCACGCTTCTAATTGAATCCTGCGGGGACATGCTCCAGCCTGACTAATGCGTATCATATTGCTGCCTCCTCTCGCTGTGGCAGTAGCTGTCTATATTTCACTTCTGCCAACATCTTTCTTGTTAGTTCCTCAAGGTCTCTTAGACTAGTGGACATGAAATTTACTGTGCCTTGAGGAGTTTGTATTGTAAGTATGAATTCGTCGGCAAATTTCTCCGTATCAATTTTGAATTCCTCAAATTTATATAAATGAATATTTACATTTACCATTTTTCTCCCCTCCTGAATTTTTTCTTGAGTACAGCACAAAAATGTGCTATACTCAAGGTAGGTGTGTTTTTTCTGTGCCTTTGGAGGCACTTTTTATTTGTCTCTTTTTATAACAATTTTGTGTTTGTCGCCATCCATCGTTACAGCAAAGCCTAAGCGATATAGTATTTGCGCAAGCTTGATTGACATATTTACACCTCCTCCTCTATTTTTCTTAAAATACTTCTGAATGCTTCAATGTCTCTCATGTATCCTTCCATCCGCTGTTGAGCGTATTCCGAGTCTAGTTCTTTCGCAAAAGTTTGCTTTTCAAAAAAACATATACATATCTTCTGCTGCTTTTAATGATGTTTTTACTGCTTCTTCTAGTCTGATTAGTTCTTCAATTGTGAGTTTTAGCGTATATTTCTTTTCCCTCTCTTCACTATGTCCCCAACTCATGTTCATGCTTTCTCACCTCCTTTAATAAATTTTTCTCATACCAGTAGTAGACTTTTGTAGTTGTTCGTCCCACCAGTGTTGTAAGGCATCTTCATCAAAAAGAATTCTTGAACCCAAGCGAACATGAGGAATTTTCTTTTGCCTAACAAGTACATATAACATTTCTTGTGAAATAGTATTGTTAAAGAATTGCTCTACTGCTTGTTTGACAGTGAGAACTTTAGTCACTTCGCCTCCTCCTTTTTATTATGGTTTTTCTTTCCAAGTTTTTAAAAATTCCACAATTCTCTCTAAAGCGTCAATTATTTTGTCTTTTTCTTCTAAATTGTATTGAATATCTATATATGTTTGTCCTTCTTCAGCACCTTTGTAGTTTATTTCATAGCCTTCTTGTGTTAATTCCCCAACGATTTTAATCATTCTTGCTTGCCCCCTTTATGCTGTTCCTTTATATTTGTTATAAATTGCTTGCGAAACTGAAATATCAAGTCCATATTTTTCTTTTAAAGCCATCAATTCAACTGTATCTTCTAAAACTGCTTCTCTTTTTACTAACATTTCTGGCGTCATTTCATTCTTTTTTATCATTTTGGGATAACCAAACAGATTACTAATTGCTTTGTCTGCTATAACGTTAGCTTTGATATAATCTACTTTTGTGGGCTGTCTTAAGCTTTCTTTTAGCTTCTTCATCATTTCCTTTTGATGTTCCTTATCTAACATCCTAAATATTTGAAATCCTTCAAGTCCTACTGTTTGGCGAAGTTCTTTAAGAATGTCGTATACCCAAAATCTAAACTCAATAGCTTCCTTCTTTCTACTTTGGGTAATTGCTTCATATATTCCATACTCATTTACAATAAGCATCTCTTGAGTGCCACCTGCGGTTGGAAGGGGGTGATTTGAAATCATACCCTTTTTAATTTGTTTCTCTATTACCCTTAACCGACGTGCAACTGCGGCGGTTTGTAAATCTAATGGCTTTGCAATATCAGCTAAAACTGCCCACCATTCACCATGGTGAAAAACAAATCTAATCTCATGTCCGTTCCAGCTTTCAATCTTTATTAAATTACTCATTTTAACTTACCTCCTTCTCATATAAATCCTCTACCGAAACACCTAAAATCTCTGCTATTTTCGCTAATGTTTCAGCTCTAATTTTTCTTTTACCGGTTTCTATATAGTGATAGCCCACTCCAGTTTTGTAGCCTATTTTTTTTGCTAGTTCCGTTTGTGAAATTTTCTTTTCTTTACGTAGTCGCTTCATTTTTTCTAAATCAACTCTCATCTTGTTGTCACTCCTTCCATATTGGTATTTTTATTACCTTTTCGGTAGTCACAACTATATTATAGACTACCAATTTGGTATTGTCAATAGTTTTTCTTCCACTTCGGTAGTTTTTTTAAAAAAATTTTTTTATAGTGGTATAATTATGTTACCAATATGGTAAAAATATTAATGAGGAGGGAATAAGAATGTCATTAGGGAAAAGAATTAAAAAAGCTCGCTTAGATAAAGAGCTAACGCAAAAGCAATTAGCTGAATTGTTAAACGTTACTGATGCTACTATCAATCGATATGAGAAAGATTTAAGAAAACCAGACCCAGAAATGTTGAAAGCTATAGCAGATGTTTTAGGTGTGTCTGTTGATTATTTATTGAATGGAGAGAAAAAGAAGCTTACTCAAACAATCTCAAATGTCCAACAGGTGGATATGGTTATGTTGCCCATTCTTGCAGATATAAGAGCAGGTCGTCCTCTCTTTGCAAGGGAAATCACCAGCAACAATTTATAAACTGCACGATATTGTCAGAGGTGCTTTAAAACAAGCGGTAAAAAATAAGCTAATTCTTAATAACCCTGCTGAAGCGGTTACATTACCACGAAAAAAACAAAAAGAGATACAGATACTTACAAAAGAGCAGAGAGATAGATTTTTAGAAGTTTTAAAAGAAGACCGATTAGGAGCTGCATTTGCAACGTTATTACTAGCGGGATTAAGAAGAAGCGAACTTCTTGCTTTGACGTGGCAGGACATAGATTTTAAAAATGAAACCATTTCCGTTACAAAAGGATTAGTTTATACAAAAGAAAAAGGGTTAGTTATACAAGAGCCTAAAACTGAAAAATCTAAAAGGATTGTTCCTATTTTAGATATACTTCTAATGTTTCTAAGGAGGCACCAAATAAGAATGTTGGAGGAAGGGAATTATGGCAAAGATAAGCCGGTTTTTTGCACACAAAATGGCACTTATATTCATCCAAGAAATTTGAATAGAAAATACTATGAATTACTCAAAAAAGCAGGAATTAAAGATGTAAATTTACATGCTCTTAGGCACACTTTTGCAACGATGTTGTTAGAGGCTGGCGTAAATCTCAAAATTGTTCAAGAGTTGATGGGGCATGCAAGAGTATCGACAACGGCAGACGTGTACTCTCATGTTTTACTAGAGATGAAGAAAAATGCAGTCAAACAGATAGGAAAAAATTTAGGCACCAAATAGGCACCAAAACAAAAATAAGGCACCTTTTTAGTGCCTTCAAATCCGCTATTTTACTGGTGGGGTTAACAGGATTCGAACCTGTGGCCTCTACGATGTGAGCGTAATCCATGAGTATTTTGTGAGATTAGAAAAATGGCTTTAAACCATTGGTACTACTGCATTTTAAGGCATTTTATTTTGTGATATTTTTTGATATTTTATGACATTTAGAGAGACTTTTGGGCACCATTTTGGCACCAATATTTTTTGTGAGATAAAAAATTCTTTTAAAAAAATTTTTGCAAGTTTTATTTCAAATCGCTACAACCCTTGATACAAGCGGATTTGAGAGCAATAAAAATTTTTTAAAAAGTAATGATAAAAGTATTGACAAAGGTAATTATGCGTGGTACAATTAAGACAGAAGCAAGGGAAATAAAAAAATAAGGAGGAGATTGTAATGGTAAATTTAAAAGGTTCAGAAAAACAAATTAAATTTGAGTTTATCTTTGGAAAAGATTTTCTTAAATAAAGCAGGGCAAGGTACAGGCCGTGAAAGTCGGGCCAGCCGAAAGGCTGCTACGCTCAACCTGCTAGAGCAGGAAAATTAAAAAGGAGGAAGGAAAAATGATGATTAACTTTAATCAAAATTATTACAGACAAAATGAGGAAGGACTTTTTGAAGAGTTTTTGTCTGGGATAGAGAAAAAAGGAGATTATTTAGTGATGTACTTCACCACGATTAACAATAATGGGTGGCAACGCATTTTTAAAATTGATGGAGATGCCCTCATCCACGTATGCGATGTGGATGAGGGGAATCAGTGGTATATCTTTAGTGCTACTGAAGATGTAAACAAAATAAAAAGAGAAATTTTTGAAGAAGATTTACTCTTATGAGCAGGGCAAGGTTCACGGTGGGTGAAATTCCCACAGCGGGCATAACAGCCCGCCAACGCTCAACCTGCTATTGCAGGGAAAAATTAAAAAGGAGGAATAAAAAATGAAAAAGATTAATGAAGATTTTGTATTTTACACCACGTGGAATCGCTTAGCGAGAGCAGTAGAACACTTACCTGACGACTACGTCGGGCTAGCAGAAGAATATATGGAGGAAGATCAACCCGTCCGACTTGTCCCAATATGGAACGATGACGGTGAAATTATTCCCGATTGGTTAGAGGTAGAAATCGGGGAATACCTATGGAGTAATCAACCAAGATATGACACAACAATGTTCGACGCACAAGGAAGACCTACATGCATACATGACTGGTTGCCACAAGAGTACCATGACCTTATCTACCCACGGGAAGGAATTGCTGTACACGTGGATGTATTAGACTATTTAAAAGAAGAAAACTAACCCGCAGCCGATGCGGGGAGATAAAAAAAATAAAAGGAGGAATTAAAATGAATAAAAGGATATATGTAGTCAACATAACTGATTATAAAGATCAGGATTTAACCAAATGGAATCAAGATTTTTGGTATGTCACTTTTACACTATCAGTCTGCAAAAAGGGGACACGTATTCCCCGAGAAACTTTTATAGAAAAAGACGTAGTTCTATACGTCCCTATTGGAGAAAGCATAAGAGAGGCAATCCTCTCTTATGCACAACAAAGGACTGCAGAACACTTCAATCTGCAGCCCGATGAACCTATTACTCTTGAGTACAATTTTTAAAATTATAGGCGTAGCCGATACGCCTATTTAAAAAAATAAAGGAGGAATAAAAAAATGTTCATTTTAAAAGAATTTTTTGTAAAAAAAATAAAAATCGTAGTAGGGGACATTCCCTACTATGCTGGGATAGACTTGCATATTCATCCCTCCCAGAAATGTGATGGAAACATAAGAGTAGCCGTCCTCTACAGGCCCTATAGATGCGTAGTAGAGCCTGTAGAGGTATGTGGGCTTTATCTCGGAGATGAAGCCTCTGAGGAAGAAATGGCAAGACTGAAAAAAACGGTTATTACCCTTGCAGAAGAATTAGAAGTTCCGTCCTCGCTGATAGACGAGGACGAAGAAGGAGGCAAGCGTCGCCAATTTGACGGCGCCCTTCCACATTGTACGTATGTTATTTCCCCTTTTAAAAAGGGGATAGACGGCTGGGAGTAAATAAAAAGAGATAGGAGGCGATAAATTGAAAATAAAAAAGAACGATGCATATATACAAGTGAAGCTACCGTCCGAATTAAAAGAAAAAGCCGAAAAAAAACTTGCCGAGATGGGATATTCCATGTCGGAGTTTGTAAGAGAAAAATTGAGAGAGGTTATAGATGAGAACAAAGAGGGCTAACAAGCCCTTTTATTTTTACCCATATGATAACGTTTGTATTTGCTTTATAATGAGAGAAAATTGAACGGGCATAGCAAAATGTTTGCAAGCGGAGACATAAAAAGAGCGGCTAACTGCTCGGGTGGGAACAAAAAAAGAGGGGCATCACTGCCCCTTGATACCTTCCGCCGTATTCTTTACACCGCTGTACAACCCACTTGCCGACAGACCCATGCTTAAACCGATTAAAACGCCTTTAGCAGGGTCGTTTGGCGCCACATAGACCAATCCTATTACCACGCCTAAAACTGCGCTTAAAACGGCTGCAAATTTGTCTGGAAGGCCAAGTTTTTTGGCCAACTCGACTATACCAACAATAAGAGGGATAATGGCAACATTGTAAATTTCCATAGTATTACACCTCCTCCGCTATTTTCTTCGCATATGTTTTGGCCACTTGCAGGCGATTCTGAAAATCTTGTGTCCTTGCTTTTTCCTTATTTACAAGTGCTTCGCTCATTGCCAGCAAGGTGTTTATATCTACAATACCGTTTTGTGGCAAATTGACAGCTTTTTTGAATGCATTTACTGCTGCCTCGGTTTCGCTCCCAAAGGCACCATCCGCACCGTATTTAGGTAGCGAATAACCTAACGCAAGCAGCATTTCTTGTATCTTTTTAACTTGCGTACCTTTATCCCCTTTCTTCATCGCTTCATCTTCCTCCTTTAATGTCTCTCGTACAATTTCCTCAAATGGGTAATTTTTGCCTGGACAAGCTGTTGCTGCAAAGTCTTTATGTCTCTTTATCTGTGCATTCGGATACCTTTTCTTCAGTTCCCGCAATAGCTCTATAATAGCTCGTTTCTGCGCATCCGACATCATTTCTACTTCAAAGTTGCCTTCTGCACATATGCCGATGCTCCGGCTGTTGTATTCTTCGGTATGCGCACCAATTGTGTCCTCGGATCTGCCTCGATAAATGCTTCCGTCTTTGCGCACATAATAGTGGTATCCTATGCCTGCCCAGCCACGCTGAAGATGCCAATTATGGATGGATGTAACCGATGCTTCGCTTGCTGCTGCATGATGCAGGATGATAAAGTCCGTCGTTGTTCGCTTTTGCAAAGCTTGTCTAAATTGTAAGCCTACATCGTAAATCTGCACCCACTTCACCTCCCTTTAAGCATGTTAACGACAAGCAAAATCAGGGAAACAATCATACCACCCATAAGACCAATCAGCCATGAATATATACCTTCTACCTTTTGTTCAAGCCTGAGTAGGCTTCCGTTTTGCTTTGACTGCCATTCCTCCAATTTTTTTAATCTTTCATCATGTTTACCTAATAGTACCTCCATGTCATTCACCTTCTCCTCTAAATTCATAGTACATACCCCTTTCTGCCAAAAAGAATACAATAAGAAAAGAGTAGGTGATAACCCTACTCTTTTTGACAATAATATTTATTCGTTCTCTGCTTCTTTATTAGGTACTGTCTTTTGTTCTGCTCATCATCTAACATACCAAATTTGTCTAACAGCTTAAACAATAGTTTCTCTTTTTCTTTTTGTGATAATTTCTGGAATTTATCCCATTTGTCCTGCTCTTTCTTTTTTTTGTCTTGCAAAGTAAACTTCTCTATTTTCATGATGTCACCTCTTCATCTACAAATTTTGGTAGCAACACAGTTATTTCGATGTCGTCTAATGATGTTGACCCTGCTGGTGCTACAAAACTTATAAAATTATCTAAAAATAGCGGATGTTGCGGGGCATCATCTGCCCCTATCTCTTGTATGATGCAGTAGTATTCGCCATTTTTTAGAAATTTTATTGCATAGTAAGTATCTACTGCTGGCGTTTCGATTTCTAATATATCTTCTGGAAATTCTATTCTTGTTCCATCGTGCGTTTGATAGTACCCTTTATTTAATTTTATCGTCATGCCTTCAATAACTGGAACTATAGTATGATGTGTTTTGTTGTGTGTAGTTTCATAATATATTTCCTTTATCATCCTATCACCTCACTAATAGTATATTGCAATCCAGTTTATTACTCTTGACAACCCTGAAGTTTTGCCACCAATGATAGCATCAAATGAAGTAGTTGATGTATTTCTTGTTTTTACTATACCCCAATCACCTGAGTTAGTATCATGATAGGAAGCAACGACGGTTGGAATGCCAGGAAATGTAATACCAAAACTTATGGTCGTATTAGTTGAGTCGTTTATTGTTGCTGAACCTCTTCTTACGTAATTTGTGTTGAAGGCTTTAAATCCTTGTAATCCTGCCACGCCGTACATTGCACGCCATAAATTTTCTTCTGGGTCGTATATAGCTGGGAATGCACCTTCAACCAATTGTATTCCGTCCCAGTACACGTAATTAGCGTCAGCAGAGTATACAACAATTCTTGCAAATTCCACATTAGTTGAAGCATCGGGTGTAGTAAAACTAAATCCAACACGCTTCCAATCAAACATAGATGTATTGGGCGTAAATGTTCGGGATACAGCACTAATATAAGTAAGATTACCATCACGAAAATCCACGTATAATTTTGGAGTACCAGCGGTTGGATTCCTATAACCACGAGCTGTATAACCAGATAAATAGTAAGTTGTACTTGGCTTCACTGGAACATACACATACAACCAATTTGAACTATTAACTACAACACATTGTAAACCAAAAGCTGCTTCTGGAGCAATGTCTGTATTTCGTGCTGATAAGATGCGTGGCGAACCAGAAGCTAACCAGTCGAATAAATTCCTTGACAGTGTTCCAATAGCAAAATCGTAATATGTTGCATCTGCTGACCCCGACGTTGGTATAGCCTCGAAACTGTGGTCTGGAATTAGATTATTCTTTGACTCTAATGATACGTTAACTCCTTTATCAAGAATAAAAAACCCGTTAACGTCACCTCTTGCTTTTATAACTCCAGAAGCGTCTTTTATGTTCATGACGCCGTTTGCGTTATTTGCGCCTCCAAGTGTTAGAGTGCCACCATAAATTTTATCTGCTGTGATTGAACCTGTTATAATCTGACTACCGTCAATAATTGTTGTATTAGTAAAGCCTGTATTAATCCCAACTGGAGTGCCATCTACAATCAAAGTAGAAATTTCGGCATACGGTGCATCAGAAGCAGTACTAGTAAAAATTTCTATACCTTTCCCTTTTCCGATTCCAGGAATACCAATTAATAGATAAGGCAAGCGGTAATTTGTTGCAAGATAACTGTCCTTAACACTCCCGCCACCACATCGTTCAATAGCTGCTTCTAAAGCAGCATTAAACCTTATTGCATCATAACTTGTTAGAATAACTATTTTGTCATTACCTAAAGCATTTAGGGCATTCGCCAAATCAGTTCTAGCTGTATCACTGCCATACACGTCATAAGTAGTAGACGACACGTGTGAATGGTCACTTCTATTTAACACCGTAAGCGTTAAACCTCTGCCAGTTCCATTAACAAGGTCTATCCCATCCAATCTCACTATTCTATTAGCATTTCTATTTAAACCAGTCCCACGAACATACAAAGACGAAGTTTTGGTACTCCCTATTTTTAATTTATCTGCTGTGATTGAACCTGCCGCTATAATATTCCCCTGTAACGTCCCAGCCTTTATGAAATCTGCATTTATAGCCCCATCCATCGTTATTGCTATGGTGTACTGCCTGTCTGGGTTATCTACGCCGACCACATTATCACTATATCCCAGACCGCCCATATTCCAGCGCCATACTTTTCTAGCCTGTGCTGGGTCTGGATTGTCCATGATGAGTATCTCGTTCGACCCAGTAGTCTCGTTCTTACGGATGAGCACATACCCTGTTATGGCATCCTGTATTAACTGCGTCGATTGATTCGCTGCCTGTGCTATTTCTCGGGCTGTTTCTGCAACAGTTTTTAATGCGGATACGGATTTTGTCTGCTGTGCCTGCACGCCACGTACCAATGCGCTCTTGCCAACAGCTTTTATGTTGTGCGGGCCACGGTAGCGCCAAGTCGAATGGGTAACAATTGAATCGCCTACTGTGGTAATAGTCGAGAGAGACCCATCAAAGTTCATCTTCAACGTTGTGTATTCATCCACCGGCAACGGCTGCCCGCTTGCATACGCCTGTGCTATCTCCTCATCGCTGCGTGCAATGCTGGAGATGCGGAAGTCGTCGATGTATGCGCTATAGTTATTGTCGCAGGAAAGCCTGTAGCTACACCATTTGGTAAGCCACTTTCATATTTAACACCATTAACAAACAATGCTTGTTTACCTGTAGTTGCCGACCATCGTAAAGCGATATAATACCAATTATTTGATGTAATAGTTCCCTCAGGGGCGTAAGGGCCTGTGTTATTAGGGCCATAGTCGAATCGAGCTCTTCCGTTGATATCAAAGAATAACAAAAACCGACCATTGCTTGTAGTCATAAATAAAAAATTATTATAGTTGGTCACTATTAACGGCTTTACCCAAAACTCAATTGTCCCCTCCTGCGGGTTCAGCACCCCCGCCGTGGGTATGGTCAAGGTTTCGGCGGAGCGAGTGCCGTCCACAAAGGAGGTGGCGTAGGGTTTTTTCTCAAGTTGGAAACCGCAAGCCCGCCAAGTACCACTCGAATTTGCAAACTCACTTGATACTCTAACACCCCAAGACCAATCAGTAACATCACTTTCTGTTGTATAAGTTACTGCTACCTCATACCAAGTTACGCCTTGACTATCTATCGCTGTTCTACCAGTTAGCTGTCCATATTGGCGGTGATATTGCCCATCGCTATCGTGAGGCTGAAATTGAATACTTGCAGCTTTTGTAGGGTCTGTTATCCAAGCCGACAAAGTATAGGTTGTATTTGGTTGCGGAGCTTCTTTAATATCATCTGGAACAGTACCTCCTAATTCCCAAATTGCTCTATCAGTTCCTCCATCTTCAATACTATTTGGTACTGATATTTCCAAACTATAATCACCAAATAAAGCCCCACTTACCACATTGGCTTGACCATTACCGAGTACAGCTACCTTTCCCCAGTTTGTTGCGGTTGCATCAATAAGTGGTGTAACAATTAAGTTCGTCGTCCCTTCCTCCACCATAATCGCCTTGCCGAACTTGCCAGGCTCAAAGCGGGGGACGTTGGCGGCGACCTGAGTGCCGTCGCTGAGGTAGGCGACACTGGAACGGGTAAAGGTGGCACATATCTTGTCAAACACTTTTATGCCTGTTAGGGTTACATAGTCTCCTGCTTGGAGAGCAGGGTCGCCTGCAAAATTAACGTTGTATGGGATGTATTCTGCGGTAGTAACTTGATTAAGGATATTGCTCAATACGGTGTTTATCTCTGTCTCGCTTTTGCCAACTAGCAATGGATTTTCTTCCAGCACCATTGTCATGCCGTCTGTGCCTTGCGAATATTCTACGTCGCCGACTTTCATTGCAACCTTTGTAATTTTTACGTAGGAATCCGATACATCCGATGTAAACCGTTGCTGCTTATCAATTGTCTTAACACTCGCACCGAGCTTGACAGGCACTATTTCAAGTTGTCCCAGCCGGTTCATCCGTGCAAATGTGCCAGTAAGCTGGCATAGCCACATGATTAGGTCTCTGCATGTCTGCACTTTGCTATCGGCAGAAAGCGTAAATGTCATGTTGCCATTTGCAAAAGCGCTAAATGTAGCCGAATCGGTAGCAAGGGTTATGCCAACCTTTGAACAACAGGAATTTATTATTTCATACGGTGTCCCTGAAGTGAGCACTCCCGACAAGTCCACATCAAACAGTATCATGCCATCCAGAGCCTTAAGATTTACCATGTCGGTTTTACGCTCAATCTCGGTTACGTAGAAATACCCCAAAGGCACATATTCCCATACGCCTTCGCTTGTTTCTATGCCAAAATTAAGCACAATCCTGGCGCCATCAAGCGCATATGGGTTCTCAGGAGGAGAGTTTAGAGACAGACCCATCTCTGATGCATAGACGTTGCCTATTTCTATGTCTTCACCAGCCACACATTGCTCGGAAACGTACAAACTACCTTGCACAATGTCTTCATCGCTTATTTCGATAACTGTACCATCTTTAAGCGTAATTGTGCCAACTATTTTCACATTCCTTTCATTCTGCGCTATTGCGTTTTTGTATGCTTCGCTGACAGGATACATCTCTCTCCCTCCCTAGTACTCAATCAGTGAAGTAGAAAGCTCCCACAGACTATCGTCCGGGGAGCCTTCCTTGTAGTATATCAAATCGGCATTGCGGTCGCCACAATACATATATCTTGTTGGGTTTGTGTTAGTTGTTGGGTCAAAAAACGTTACGCTGAACTTGGCTGGTTTAAGCGCATCTGTGATGATTTTAAGCTGCGACTTCTTAACTCGCCACTTGACCTGTATCTTATACACTCCCTGCCTCACTCTATCCCGCTGTAATACTCCCGTTTCCGTCCGTCTTGTGTTCTCGCTGTCAATATCCTGCAAAGATACGCTGTATTCAACGGGGGAAGGTAAATCCACACCATCAATTTGTATCATTGCCATGCTATCTACCTCCCGTTACTTCGGATACTGCGTCTTTCTTGCGACCGGTAGATATACGCATCTACCTGTTCGTTGCCG
>ERZ1673961.310-NODE-310-length-22286-cov-44.509649_pt1 | contig 22286 bp, 24 predicted proteins | sample MGYA00580189_ERZ1673961 | MGnify/ENA primary metagenome ERZ1673961 (study PRJEB41334, sample SAMN05608105) | rock metagenome | biome: terrestrial subsurface; feature: shale formation; material: shale | place: USA: Pennsylvania ... | reverse complement strand
AAACCCCCCTATGTTTTTAAGCAACGAGTTGATAGAGTAACATTTCAAACGCTAAACGTTTCTCCATTTTCCCCTGTTTAATCGCATGATCTGTCTCTGCACATAAATCTAGCGCTCGGTAGAGCTGTTCAAGGTTAAACCGCTTCGCACGTGTTTCTGACATCTTCACGACATACGGGTGTACTTTAATTTGTTGAGCAATTTGCATTTGACTATACCCTTTTCCTAGTAACGTTTTTACTTGATAAATTGTCCGAATTTGTGATGAGAGTAAGGCAAGTAAGCCAATCTCTTCTTCGTTTAAGCGTACCAAATCTTTATACGTATGGATGGCAAGTGAGAGGTCACGATTCATCACCGCGTCAACTAGAGTAAAGCTTGATGCTTTGGCTGAATGTGAGATTAACGCTTTTGCATCATGATCGCTAATGGCACCGGATAGTTGAAATAAACTCAACTTTTCAATTTCTTTTTCAAGCAACTGTAACGACGTGCCCACTTCTTGAATCAACCGCTCTTCAATTCTTTTCGAGAAATCAATCTGATACTGCTGTTTAAAGTACTGGAACCATTGACCGAGGTCTCGTTCAACAATGGTTTTACACTCAATAAACTCCCCTTGTTTTTTTAAAACTTTGACAACTTTTTTACGCTCATCTAATTTTTCATACGGGACAACGATGATCAAGGTTGAAAAATCAACTGGTTGTTCGACATATTGAACCAACCGGTCCAAGTCATGTTCCACCGTTGATTTGACTTTTTTACCTGTTAAGAAATAACTCCCCTCACACACAACCACTTTATTGCCCCCAAAAAAAGGAAAGGTTTCGACTTCTAATATCGCATCGGATACCGATTGTTCTTCCATATCATATGTGATGAGTTGATCTTCTTTTTCTGCTTCAGCTAAACGTTCATCCACGATGGATTGGACGAATGATTCAATTAAAAACTGTTCGTCGCCAAAAATAACGATGACAGGTTGTTTGGCTATTTTTTTCATTTGTTTCTTTGCTTCTAGGTAATGCATATTATGCTGTCGCTCTCATAAGAGCTTCCTCCTCTTTCGTCCTGATGTACACATTCATTTGTCTCTTCTACTTCATTTAGTTTAAAGTTGTTTCATCAATTTGACAAGGACAAACCGGCAGAATTTTCAGTTCGGTTGATTGTAGACCAATGATAGGTGCCATTATTTTTATGGAACCGGTAGATGACCGCCCCGTCTCTATCCGTTTGAAACAGTTGAATCTGATGCGCCTGAAGGCGCGTGATGACATCAGGATGTGGATGATGAAAGCTATTATTTTTCCCAACGGAAATAATCGCATATCCTGGGGTTAATTGTTCAAGTAATGCGGCACTCGTTGAGGTTTGACTGCCGTGATGGGCCACCATCAATACATCGACGGCTTTTTTAGGATACTGCGTTAAAAAGACCATCTCTTGTTGAGACGATATATCGCCAGTCAATAAAAATGATAACGGTCCAAAGGTCGTATGAATGACCATTGAATTATCATTTGGATCCGGTTGAATCGTGACGGGTAAAACAATATCAAAATCATGTTGATTTATACGATAGCGTTGACCTGCTTCAAGTGTCGTGTAATTGATATCAGGCAATTTGCTGTCTTGGTCAAAAGAGGCATGAACATAAACATTTTCAACGAAAAAATCGTTCATCAAAAAAGGTAAACTACCGATATGATCTTGATGGCTATGTGATAAGAATACTCCATCAATTTTGTGAATACCACGGTAATGTAAGAAAGGTTTAATCACACGCGTATAAGCCTCATCTGTCACTTCAATATAATCCTTTCCTGTCGTTGCACCAATATCATACAAGTAGACCCCTTTTCGATAGGGTAACTCCATGACGAGTACATTCGCTTGACCGATGCTTAATTGGGTCACTTGCCCGTAAGGGTCGAAATAAGGCATACATTTTATCAACAAAACAATAATCAAAGTCATTACGGCATATTTACTCGCCTGTCGATACTTTTTTTGGTCGACCAATCTTAAAAATAAAAACAAACTAACAGTATATAAGATGAGATGCAGTAAATATGGGCGTCCGGTGACAAATGGAACGTAACAAAACTGGTCAATTGTCGATAACAACAAGAACAGGCCATTAAAAATAGCCGTGAGTATATAATCAATCACAGGCAATAACGCTGGTAAAATAAGCGCAATGAGAACAGTAACAAAACAGAGTGGAATAATGAACAGGGAGAAGAGGAGATTCACCGGTGGATTAATCACTAAACTTATTAGATTAACACTATAAAACTTGGTTAATTGCAGCGGCAGCGTGATAAAAAAACTTAAGGCTGTTATAAACATAAGTCCTGTTACCGGCCGTTTAAACCGAGTTAAAATCGGACGAGAGAGTACAATACTAAAAGTAACAAGAAAAGAGTATTGAAATCCTAGCTGAAAAAACCAATACGGTTTTAAAATAATGAGAAAGATAAAAACAAACGAGAGAGCATCTAGCGTTGACATTTTTGTTCGAATAGCGAGAGCGAAGTAACCTAATAACCCAACGAAACTCGCTCGAAAGACTGATGGTGTTCCACCCGCAATAAAAGGAAAAGCTATAAACACTAACATCAAGACTAACCACGTCGTTTCTTTATTCAAGCGACATAACCGTGTTAAAAATAGCGATACCATGTGCACCATGAGCCCGACGTGAAGACCCGATATGGCTAAGAGGTGAGTTAAATGCCAACGCGTAAACAAATCCTTAAAGCCGTCATCAAGTAAGCTTCTTTCCCCTAATACAAGCGCACTGACTAATCCAAAGGAAGTCTCACTTAATTGATTCTGTAAATGATGAAGAAACTTTAGACGGTAAGTAAAAATGGGGGTGAAAAATGATTCCCCTTCATAATAAACCGTTTGAGCTACAGCTTGAGTGTGAATGTTTTCTGTGAGTAAATAACGATCGTAATCAAACATACCTGGGTTTTGTGGTTGCTCTGGCAATTCGAAAGTAACGTCTAGGTGCAAACGTTGCCCTTGGACAAGGTCAAAATCTAACGCATCAAAATGGGTGATAAGCATTTTTTGGGTATGATGCTCAGGTTGAATCACAAAGCGTTGATATGATGGGTCTTGTTGTTTTACCTGTGTTACTTCACCGATGATCTCATTTTGGTCAGATATATGAACGGATTGTTGTATGTCGTACATATCAGTAAACCGCAAGAAAACAACGATAAAGACACCGAAAAAAACAATGCCTTCGAGTAATGAAAAGGAATGCGTCAACAGCAGGATGAGCAAAAAGGCAAGAAAAAAGCAAGTGGCATAAAGCCATGATATAGAGGCATACGCTAAAAGAATAGCGATGAGACTAACAGGGAGAAGAAAATAGAGGCGATGCGTCATATTGGCACCTCACCTAAACAGATGAGATGCCGATCATTATTCAAGTGTATGTACCAATTGAAGGGCGTCATCGTCAAGGGGTATTTTTTCCGTCTCAACACCTGCTTCTTTATACAATTCCATAGCATAAGGATTATTTTTATAATCTTTTGCATAGTACACTTTTTTAATCCCTGCTTGAATGATTGATTTCGTGCACTGTAAACACGGAAAATGTGTGACATAAATTTCTGCCCCGTCAGTCGGTACGCCAAATTTCGCACATTGTAATACGGCATTCATCTCTGCATGTACCGTTCTTACACAGTGATTATCAATGACATAACAACCGACATCAATACAATGCGCACTTCCTGAGACACTGCCATTATATCCTCCAGCAATGATCCGTTTATCTCTTACAATCGTCGCGCCTACGGTGAGACGCTCACACGTACTTCTAAGCGCAATTAAATGCGTTTGGGCCATAAAATATTGATGCCAAGAAATTCGTTCCATCATATCTCTTCCTTTCTTATAGTTGCCTTAGGGCACTTGAATTTGATCTAAGAAATTAGCGACTGTTTTTTCACCGATACCTTCTACCTGAGTCAGGTCATCAGCTGATTGAAACGGGCCATTTGACTCGATATACTTAATAATCGCTTCCGCTTTCTTTTCACCAATGCCAGATAAAGTCATCAGCTCTTCTTTTGTCGCCGCATTGATTCTTATTTTATCATGATTTTGGTCTGGATAGAGGTCCAACTTCTTTTCCTGTTCTGTCTCATGTTCATTCGGTACATAAATCACCATTTCATCATATACTTTCATGGCTAAATTCACTTGATCTACATCGGCTTGATTAGAAAAACCACCCGCATCTTCAATGACATCAAGTATCCGCATATCTTCAGTGACGCGGTAGACCCCGGGTTGGTGTACTTCACCTTTTACATCAACATACATAAATGTTGATACGTCAGAAGGTGGGCTATCATCAATAGCGACTATTTCCGTGCTTATTTCTTTTTGTTCGACTGATGCGTCTGTCACTTGTTCACTGATTAGTGGTGTTTCACTATGCGGTTGTTCTTGTTTATTCAGAATAAGCAAGGTACCAAAGATTAAAACAATCACTAAAGCCAGCACCCATTTATAATCTTTTAACCGTGCCATAAATATTCCCCCTGTAACGTAACCATCTGTTCCTTTACTTATAACACACTTCTTTTCCTATCAAAAGAAGCAACAGATTTCAAAAATGGCAATATATAAATAAAAAGGCGAGTAAAATGTCATTTTACTCGCCTTTTCGGCAAAAATCATTGTGTATAGGTCACCGTTATTTTTTTGCGATGAAAAAGAGTCGTTCACTGTTTGGTTCATCAGCCAACGTGATTGGAGTAGTTTCAAAGTCTTTATACACTTTGACATCGCTAAATCCGACCTGTTTTAACCAAGTGATATACCTTTCCATGCTATACGTTTTTTGATGATGGGTTTCGTCATAACGTTGATAACAGTCGCCTTCTTTAATAAAGAAGGTCATCTCATGAAACATCTCACCTATTGTATCACCTTGGTCACAAAACCAAATATAACTATAGTCATCCTGAACTTCTGAATAAATGTTATCACTCATCGCTTGTACATGGGCTAAACTGTGAACATCAAACATAAATTGCCCATCTGGTGCGAGACTGTGATGAATCGCTTGAAATGTTTTTAAGACATCGTCTTTGTCAGTGATATAATTGAGAACATCGCAATAGCTCACTATCAGTTGTTGGTCAAAAAACCCCGTTAATGCGCGCATATCTTGTTTTACCCACTGGATCCGGTTTGTTTCAGCACTCGGGTCGTTAGCAGCCTCGATTAGCATCGCTTCTGATAAGTCAACACCTGTCATTTGAAAACCTTTTTTACTTAAACGACGCGTGATTTGACCCGTCCCACAGCCAACATCTAAAATCGACTGAACGGGTGTGTCAAGCATCGACTCAGTGAATGTCACCCATTCATCATAAGGAGCATCTTGCATTAATTCGTCATAGAGTGCAGCTAAATGTTGATAAGACATCGTTACGCCTCTGTGTTGGATGACAAGGCAAGAACAGGCGCATCTCCCCAAAGACGTTCTAAATTATAGTAATTGCGTTCTTCATGGTGGAAGACGTGACAGACTACATCACCTAAATCGACAAGAATCCAGCGAGCCTTATCAAATCCTTCAAGTCGTTTAACGTTTACACCACTTTTTTCTGCTTGGTCTTTAATTTCACGAGCAATCGCTTGAACTTGACGTTCGTTTGAGCCGTCGCAAATCAAGTAGTAATCAGCGACCGTTGTTAATTCTCGCATATCTAGACCAATAATATCTTCCGCACGTTTATCATCAGCTGCTGTCGCTGCCAGTTCTAATAATGTTTGACTTTCCAAAAAAAACCCTCCTAATAATACTTTCTTTTAAATTTGATCAACTAAATCATTATATAAATTTAACGTTTCCGGGTAGACTTTACGAGATTTACTCACAAGAAAACCAACAGCATTTTTACACGCTAAAAAGACAGCGTGGTCTAAATCATACGCCGCAAGTCTTCTCACATGATCAATACCAGGAATGACACGACCAGGTTCAATATAGTCGGCTAAATAAACAATCTTTTCTAAATCTGTCATCTTCGCATGACCGGTTGTGTGCCAATAAATAGCTGACTGAATGTCTGCGTCTTTAATACCAAGTTCTGTCTCGACTAAAATAGACGCTACTGGTCCGTGCCATAGTTCATGATGATAATCTAATAAATGGTTTGGCAACTGTTCATGCTGCGCAATTATTTGTCGCATATCTTCTAGTTCCCGGTATTTACAATAATCATGAAAAGCACTCGCTAGCATCGCTTTTTCCGGATCCACATGAAATCTTGCGGCTAATTCAAGCGCTGTTTCAACGACTCGCTCTGTATGAAGATAACGTGTCTCTGTTAAATGTGGCTTAACGAGGCTGAGCGCCCGTTGTTTATTCATATAACTTGTGCTCCTTTATATAGTGATACACAGTTTGTGGCAGTAAATATTCGTAAGGGCGATTCGCCATAATCCGCTCTCTAATATGGGAGGAGGACACATCCATTTCTAAGCTATCGACAAATAAAACAGGATAAGGTGTGTCTAACGTGTACCCCGGTCTTTTTACTCCGACAAACTGCACAGCCCGGACAAGCTCATCGATTGCTTGCCAATGTGGCAAATATTCAACCATATCGGCACCTATAATAAAATAAAAGTTATAATCAGGATAAGCTTCGTTGATCATTGTCATCGTATCAATCGTATAAGATCGCCCTGCTCGAGTCAGTTCAAAATCTTTCACCTTGAACGCCTCTCGATCTTCTGTAGCAAGTGTTACCATATCTAATCGTTTGTCGCTCGAGACATTCGCTTTATTTTTATGTGGTGGAATCTGTGAAGGAATAAACCAGATCTCATCTAGTGCTAATTCATGAAAGCAATCATCAGCGATAATCATATGCCCAATATGAGGCGGGTCAAATGTGCCGCCGAGTAGACCTATTTTCTTCATTATATCAATCCCTTATGGTAATTGAATCGTTTGATTTTCTACTGATGGTTTGTAGAGAACGATCGTATGACCAATGACTTGGACAAGTTCGCTCTCTGTACCTTCAACTAAAGCTTCGGCCACTTCATCGGTTTCTTCTAAGCAATTTTGTAAGACAGCTACTTTTATTAACTCACGTTTTTCAAGTGCCTCGCTAATGGTCGTAATCATGTTTTCGTTGACGCCATCTTTTCCTACTTGAAAAATCGGACGTAAATGGTGTGCTTCTGAACGTAAAAATCGTTTTTGTTTTCCTGTTAACATCGTTCTCCCTCGTTTCATTATGATTGTCGTCGTTTTATTGTTTTAATTTCATTTCAAATGCTTCAATGACTGGACGCGCATCGACATCATAACCCGTCCAAAGTTTAAAAGCTAATGCTGCTTGATAAACAAGCATTTCATGTCCATGGTGAATGTTAGCGCCTTTTGACTTTGCCTCACTCAAAAGAGCGGTCACAAATGGTTTATAGACAATATCGCTGACAACAGTCCCTCGCTTTAACCTATCGAGATGAATAGCTTGCGTCTCAACATTTGGTTCCATACCGAGCGACGTCGTGTTAATAACCCCATCGTATTGGTCAAGTGTTGCTTCAGCTTCACTAAAGCTAATAGCTTGATAGTCCTTTTTGGGTGGCAATGAGTTTATAATCGTCGTTGCTTTTTCTACGGTGCGATTACTAATTGTAATGGCTGCACACGTTTCATTATTTAATGCATGAACAATACCTCGGCTGGCCCCACCTGCTCCTAAAACCAATAACCGGCTGGATGGATGAAATAGCTGCGGATAATGATACTTCAACGACTGGACGTATCCTGTCCCGTCGGTATTATAACCGGTCCAACAGCCGCCCTTAATGACGACGGTATTGACCGCTCCAATCGCTTTTGCTTGTGGGTCAATCGCATCTAAAAAAGGCATAATGTCAACTTTATATGGAATCGTGATATTAAACCCTAAGTAATCCGATTGTTTTAACGCACGGATTTGATCATTAAACGTATCTGGTGCCATTTCTTTCAATTCATATGTCCCCTGCTCTTTTATTTGATCAAGAAACATGCCATGTAAAAATGGCGACATCGAGTGACCGAGTGGATAGCCAATTAAGAAAAATCGCATCTGATCACCCACTTAAATAATCGCTGGACGAACACTAACGGGTACATCACTCGGCGAAGAAACAGCGATTGTTGCCGGTTCACCAGAAAGTGTGATCCATCCTAAACCCGGTAACACAATGTCTGTCTTTTCTCCTGCAATTTTAAAGGTGCGTTCTTGTAGCGGTGGGTATTCAGCTTTTGAACTTTCACTTGGCGGCTGTAACATACCACCGAGGTGGTCAACATACAATTGATCTGCCTTCTCTAACTTCGTTCGGTGAATATCCAGCGCGTTCGCAAAATACAAGACGAATGGTTGACGCTCACCTTTAATAAAGTCAATGCGGACGAGTCCACCTACAAACAGCGTTTGTTTATCATTGATTTGATAGACCCGTGGTTTTATCTCTTTTGTTGGCGTAATCGTTTTAATGTCTTGTTTTGATAAATAATGCGTCAGTTGTTGTCGGTTAATGACACCTGGCGTATCGAATAGGCTCGAATGGTTGTCTAGTGGAATATCAATAAAACCTAATGTCGTTCCTGGGAAGTAAGACGTTGTAATCGCCTCTTTCGTACCTGTTGACTCATTAATCAAGTAATTGATAAAAGTTGACTTACCTACATTCGTACAACCGACGACATAGACATCTTTTCCTTGTCGATAAGCATTCATATTTGTTTTTACTTCATCAAAGCCCTTACCTGTTTTTGACGACACTAAAAAGACATCTTGTACGGTTAAACCATAGTCTTTAGCCGACTTTTTCATCCACTGTTTTAATCGATTTAAATTTGTTGATTTTGGCAATAAATCAATTTTATTACCGACAAGAATAATCGGGTTGTTGCCGGTGAGTCGATGTAAACTTTTAATAAAGCTTCCGTTAAAGTCAAACACATCAACAATCTTGACAACTAAACTTTTCGTATCGGCAATCTGACTGATCATCTTTAAAAAGTCACCATCTGAATAACCAACATCTTGCACTTCATTATAGTGCTTTAACCGAAAACAACGCTGACAAATAATTTCTTCATTTTCTAATGCGGATGCCGGAACAAAACCTGGCTTCTCTTTATTTTCTGTTTGAATTGTGACACCACAACCTTGACAGGTTAATTTTTCTTCCCTTACCATTCAATCCAACCTCTTTTCTCTAATTTATTTAAAATGTACCGTTCAATCTTCCGATTGAATTTTGTCGCTTTATCATCTGTTTGCAGAATTGGGACGACTAAAATCGTATGGAAGCCAGCCCGATTACCACCAAAAATATCGGTCATAATTTGATCGCCAATGACCACGACTTCCTCTTTCTTTAACTGCATCTCTTTTAATGATTTATAAAAGGCACCCTTTAACGGTTTATTCGCTCGATGAATATAAGGACGATTTAATGGAGTTGTAAAGTGTTTGACTCTTTTTCTATCATTATTAGACACAACACTGACTTTAATACCGTTCTCAGCCATTTGATTAAACCAGTCTCTTATCGCTTCTGTTGCATCTGGTTCATTCCATGCAACAAGGGTATTATCTAAGTCGGTAATAACTCCTTTAATGTTTTTCGCTTTTAGTGAAGCAGGCGTAATTTCAAAAATATCAGTTACATGTTGGTCGGGTAAAAATTTTTTTAACACAGTCTCACCTCAGTATTTATATCCACTCATATATTTTTTGCGTTACTTTCTCACAAACGTTCGTCAAACTGACATTATTTTATCATAACATGACAAAATCCGTTCGACAAATCTCTTTCTTTTTTTCGCTGTGGATAACTTTATCAACAGTCTCCTTGATGACCGCGAGAAAAAAGTGCTGATGCTTCGCTTCGGTTTAGGCAATTGTGAGGAACAAACACAAAAAAGCATTGCCAAAACGTTAAATATCTCAAGAAGTTATGTGTCACGCATCGAAAAGCGTGCGTTATTCAAATTATTTAAAGCCTATCAACAAGACATTGATCGTCAGCATACAGATTAAATGCCATGTAAAAGCACCAGCTTTCACACGGCATGTTTGTTACGCTATGTTGGTGACGACGCGCATAATCATCTCAGCAGCATGCTTTGCCGCTTGGTCCAAATATTGATCAAATGATACATTCGACTCTTTTCCCGCGATATCTGATAACGAGCGAATAATCACAAATGGCACCTGATATTGGTAACAGACTTGAGCAATCGCTGCCGCTTCCATCTCTACAGCCATTGTATCGGGTAAGTGTTCTAACACGACATTTACCTGATCAGCGCGCTGCATAAAGCTGTCACCCGTGGCGATGAGCCCTTGTTTTGAATGGACTTCATTTTTCTCTTCAATCGCTTCTTCAATGGCCTTAATTAACGTTGCATCCGCTAAGTAGCGCTTAGGCATACCCGGCACTTGGCCATAGTCATAATCAAAAGCTCGCACATCAACATCATGATGCACGACTTCTCGACCAATAACAATATCGCCAACGGATAACGCCTGATCTAAACCACCAGCTGAGCCAGTGTTTATGACGGCAGTAATATTAAAACGTTCCAATAAAATCGTTGTAGCAAGTGCCGCATTTACTTTTCCAATGCCTGACTTCAATAATACAACCGGAACGTCTAATAGCGTGCCAACCGTAAAATCACAGTTAGCCACTTGTACTTCCTCTTTTATCGACATATTTTCTTTCAATAAACGTACTTCTTCATCCATGGCTCCTATAATACCTATCATTCATCCGTTCTCCTAACTCTTATTCAAGATTATCATCATCCGATAAAACATTTTCTGATGTATCATTCTCTGTTTCTGTTTCTGATGTTGTAGAAAAGCGTGACATTTGATCATGTTCTTTTAACAGATCCACCTGTGTTGGGGTGTAACCTTCACCTTCTACCCATTCAATATACACGCGGAAATGTTCCTGTGAATCGCGGTCCGTATACGTCGCAATGACTTTATTCGGACCATTTCCACTCACCCATAAATACTGCATCGCTTCACTATTTATGCCAGTTGCAAGTGTCGCTGCTGCTAACATTTCGTTCCAATCATCGGTATCCTGCTCAAAACTAATCGTATGGGGTTCTGTTTGCGATGTTGGTACCGCATCCCAGTCTGCTTTATAACTCGATAGGACGTTTTCATCATCCGATTCACTGAACGTTAAATCGTAATCGTCAGGGTTTTTCGGCTCATTTGTTGGTTCATCACCACTATTAGTTTGATCGGTGTCTGCTTCAACATCAGCATCATCAGTATCAAGATCCTCATCAGACTCTGTCACCGCATCCGTTTCATTTTCGGCAACTCCTTGGTCATCAGTGGTTTCATTAGCTTGGTCATTTTCAGTACTGTCATCAGTAGACTCATCTTCCGCTGAATCCGTGGTTTCCTCAGTTGCTTCATCGTCACCCAACATCATCTGTGAGATAATTGGCGCACTAATGACGGATAATAAAAAGACCACCAAAATCCCGATTAAAATAATTAACCAGCGCTTATTTTTTCGTTTTTTATTGAGACGTCTCGTTCTGCTGAATACAATATCATCTTCCACAGTATGTAGCCTCCCTCATCAATATTCTATTCTCTTAGTATACAATAGTTCTTAAGGACGCGCTATAAAACAAAAGAAAAAGTGACTTTCTCATTCTTTCATAAATCAGCATCTGATGACTGTTTACTTAAGAAAGAGAAAGTCACTTACATGTATCTATTTTACCTCAGTAATACGCACACGCATGTCGCCACCAGGTGTTGGTACGTTCACTTCTTGCCCGACTTCACAGCCGAGTAAACTTTTAGCAATTGGTGAATCATTTGAAATCTTACCTTCAAATGGATCCGCTTCTGCACTACCGACAATAGTATACTCTTCCTCATCACCATCTGGTAATTCAATAAAGGTAACGGTGCGTCCCATTTGAACGGTTGATTGGTCGCTATCATCATTCTCAATAATCACAGCGTTACGAATCATCGTCTCAACTTGCGTAATACGAGATTCAACAAAGGCTTGATCGTCTTTTGCTGCATCGTATTCTGAGTTCTCAGACAAGTCACCAAAATCACGTGCGATTTTAATACGTTCAACAACTTCTGGACGTCGAACGGTTTTTAAATGTTCTAGTTCTTGTTCTAACTTCACTTTTCCTTCTTCGGTCATATAATAACTTTTTTCTGTCGCCATGACTAACTCTCCTTTTAATACCATTCACTTATTTGTCTCTATAACGTTATGCCAGTCTTTTATCAAATATGAAGAAAAGACTATTAAAAATCATACTAACGGATTCTAGTTGATATTTCAATAGGTTTTTACATTTCTTTCATAACTTTTGAAAGCGCTCAGCATTATTTTTGTTGTTTCGTTAAAATCGTTTCAATTTTAGTCGCCATAATATCAATCGCGACATGATTTTCGCCACCTTCTGGAATAATTAAATCGGCATAGCGTTTTGTCGGCTCGGTAAATTGGAGATGCATCGGTCTTACAACCGACAAGTACTGTTCAATAACCGAGTCAATTGTACGCCCACGCTCATTAATATCGCGTAATAACCGGCGGATAATGCGTAAATCTGCGTCTGTGTCGACAAAGACCTTAATATCCATTAAGTTTCTTAAACGCTCATCTTCTAAAACAAGAATGCCTTCTAAAATAATAACTTCTTTAGGCTCAACAAGCATTGTATCATCTGAGCGGGTATGACGTTTAAAGTCATAAATTGGTTTTTCAACCGGGTTATGCTCAAGTAATTGATGTAAATGTTCAACTAATAAATCATTATCAAACGCAAACGGGTGATCATAGTTTGTTTTCAAACGCTCTTCAAATGGTAAATCAGATTGGTCTTTATAATAAAAATCTTGTTCAATAACTAAAACAGACTTATCTTCAAAGCGATCACAAATCGACCGGGTGACCGATGTCTTCCCTGAACCCGATCCTCCAGATACCCCAATGACAATCGGTTTACTTCGTACATTCTCCATATGTTTAGACCCCTTTATTGAAATATTTTCTATTGTTTTTTAATCATTCATTTGCCGTGTAGTGATCGCAACACCATCGCCAACAGGAATAATCACCGTCTCAAAATCTTCGAGCTCAATTAACCACTGATTATAGCGATCAATTTTTTGAGACAGTTTCGCTAATCGCTTACTTGCCTCACTGGCATCCGACACATAACCTTTAAACAAGACATTATCAGTAACGATCATCGCGCGACTAGTCAAGTTAGTCGAAAACGTTTCGAAGAAGCGTTGGTATTGGCCCTTGGCCGCATCAATAAATACAACATCAAACGGCCCTTTACTATTTAACTCATCGGCCAAGTCAAACGCATCCCCATGTAAGACGTCTACCTGTTGATGTTGATCATACCGATTGACATTAGCGATTGCTGCCTCAAAACGGGCGTCATCACGTTCCACCGTCACTACGCGTATATTTACATCAACGCTGGCCATCTGTAAGGCTGAGTAACCAATTGCGGCCCCGATTTCTAATATGCGCGTCGGACGATGGAGACGAATCAATTGCTTTAAAAAAGCGATCCCATCTTGCTCCATAATCGGAACATGCTGCTCTTTTGCTTGGCGTTCCATCACATCAAACGGATAGCTTGAGGGCGTTGTTAAGCGTTTAATATAGTCAAAGACATGTGCGTCCATCATTTTCACCTTCCTTTTAACACAGAGAAAATCAGGGAACTCACTTCCCTGATTCTCTTGTTAAACATCACGATCTAAATATTCATTTGCTTTTCTACGGTGCTCTTCAAACGTTTCAGAGTAATAAATCTCACCATCAGCCGCGACAAAGAATAAATAATTTGTCTCGCTAGGATTTATCACCGCTTCTAGTGAACTTTCACCAAAGTTGGAAATAGGCCCAATAGGAAGGCCATAAACCTGATACGTATTATAAGGTGAATCTATTTCTAAATCTGAGAATAACACGCGATCCTTATGCTCTCCGAGCGCATAAAGTACGGTCGGGTCTGTTTCAAGACGCATCCCCTCAGCTAAACGGTTATAAAAGACCCCAGCAATCATTTTACGTTCTTCTTCACTTCTCGCTTCACGTTCAACAAGAGAACTAAAAGTAAAGATTTCATGGATGGTGAATTGTTCCAATTCATCAATTTCCGCAAAATAATTAAGTAGCACGTCTTCTGTCTTATCCAGCATTTGTTCAATAAGTGTTTCTATTGATGGTTCATCTTCATACACCGGATAAGTTGCCGCAAATAAATACCCTTCTAATGGGTAACGAATATCTTCATCTAAAATAGTTTCCGATAAAATACTCGGGTATTTTTCAATTAATGATTGAATGTAATCTTCATCAGTCATTAATTCTAGAAAAGCCTCTTCATCAATATTGGCTTTGTTACTAAGCAATTCAGCAATTTCTTCAATGGTACGCCCTTCAGGTATTGTGACAAAGGCTTTTGCTTCTTCTACAATTCGACCGGATTGTAATTCGTCTGACACCTCTTTTAGGGTCATGCTTGGGGATAATGTGTAGTCACCCGCTTGAAAATCGGTCACATTATTGACTTTAATATAAATCCGGTACATCAACGCATTTTCAATGATCCCGTTTTCCTCTAAAAGATCCGCAATGGTTGATGATGACGATCCTAAAGGAATCGTCACTTCTATTGTTTCAGTGCTTGATTCATCAACCGGGCTTAACCCAGCCGTAATGTAGTCATAGGCAAATTTCCCACCGAAACCGATCATAACTATCAGTACAATAATCGCAATCACAACAATTCGGCGCGTAATACTCGCTTCTTTGGCTCGATTGAGAAAATTATGTTGCATTTTTTGTTTTGTGTCTTCAAATGTATTCGTCTCGCTTTTATGTTCATCACTTAGTTCTTCTTGATTATGGTTATTATCATTCGTCACGTGCGTCCCTCCTCATCTGATACATTATACTAAAAGCCGACGTATTTTTCCACAGCTTTCTGTTATTTCACTGATGAAACGACCGACTCGTTATAATACACCTTATTGTAGACGTTAAGGTGACGCCTCGCGTTACATATTAAGAGAAAAAAGTTTCATTAAACAGCGAAAAACACACAAAGTCAGCGAACCGACTCTGTATGTTTTCACTTTCTCCCTCTATTAGAGATCCATTTGATCAACAAGGGTATTAAATGTTTCTTCAACGATATCCCATTCTTCATCTGATTCGATTGAGAATAACATTAAATCGTCTTGGTTATCTTTCTCTTCGTAACGGAAAACGAACACTTCTTGTTCTTCATCCTCTGATTGTTCAACAGGTACAACCGCTACGTAAGATTGATTGTTTTCCTCGATGTCAAAAGTGAAAATCACCTCGTAAAGATTTTCTTCACCGTTTTCTCCAGGAATAATAATGCGTTCTTCTTCAATTAAAGCCATATGCTTTGACCTCCTTTATTTACATTTATTGTTACTTTGAGTCAAGGTAACCTTGTAAAATCATCACGGCCGCCATTTTATCAATGACCTTTTTCCGCTTTTTACGACTGACATCAGCTTCCAATAAGACGCGTTCAGCTGCCATTGTTGATAAGCGTTCATCCCACATCACTGTCGGTAATTGAAACGTTTTCTCGATGTGTTTTTGATAGTGCAGCGCTTTTTCGCCACGGTCGCCAATATCATTATTCATATGTTTTGGCAGACCAATCACGACTTCAGAAATCTCATGTTCCTGAATGATTTGTCTTAATTCGTCATCGGCTGAAGTGATGTCTTCCTCATCCCACCGAATCGTTTTAATACCTTGCGCTGTCCACCCCAACATGTCACTCACCGCGACACCAATGGTTTTCGAGCCAACATCTAAACCCATTTTTTTCATATTATACCTCTTTATGTTGATCGATAAAATCTTTAACTAAAACTTCTATGAGTTCATCACGGTCGAGGCGACGAATAAGGTTTCTCGCATCCTTATATCGCGGAATGTAGGCCGGGTCACCTGAGAGTAAATAACCAACAATCTGATTAATCGGGTGATAACCTTTTTCCTCTAATGCGTGATAGACAGTTAATAAGACGTCTTTGACATTCGTTTCAACTGGCTCCTCTGAGAAATTAAATTTCATCGTCTGATCCATATTCTCCATACTAACACCTCGTCCTTAACTGAAGTTTTCTACATGACGTAATCTCACTTACGACCATTATACCGTTAATGCGGACTATTTAACAAGTTATCCGAGTGAAGAAATCATTGTTTTTACTTCTTGAAGAGCAGCTGGTACTTTTTCAGGCTCTTTCCCACCTGCTTGTGCCATATCTGGACGACCGCCACCGCCACCACCACACACGGTTGCGGCTTGTTTAATTAAGTTACCCGCATGGTAACCTTGTTCGACAAGGTCTTTTGATACCCCGCTCGCCAATTGTACTTTTCCATCATTGACGGTAGCTAAAAGAATAATGCCGGATGGTAGTTTTTGTTTTAAATCGTCAACCATTGAGCGCAGTTGATTCATATCTGAGACATTCACTTGTTCGATTAAACAAGGAACCCCGTTAATATGTTCAACTTTATCTAAAATATTCTTTGCTTCATAACTTGATAATTTTTGTTGTAGGGCATCGTTTTCTTTTTGTACGTGTTTCATCTCGATAAACAGTTGGTCTAGCTTTTGTGGTACGTTTAAAGGCTTCGCCTTTAACGTTTCAGCTGCTTGTTTTAAGGCCGCTTCTTGATTATTGACAAATTGATAAGCCCCTTTTGCGGTTACAGCCTCAATTCGGCGTGTACCTGCCCCGATACCTGATTCTGAGACGATCTTAAATAAGCCAATTTCTGCTGTATTCGAGACGTGACACCCACCACAAAGTTCTAAGCTATAGTCACCCACTTTAACAACGCGCACAACGTCTCCGTACTTCTCACCAAAGAGTGCCATCGCGCCCATTTGTTTCGCTTCTTCAATTGAGCGGTTTGTAATCTCAACAGGCAGCGAGGCCCACACTTGTTCATTCACCTTTGTTTCAATTGCTTGAAGTTCTTCTGTTGATACCGCACTAAAGTGTGAGAAGTCAAAACGTAAACGACCATCACCGACAAGTGACCCTGCTTGATTGACGTGCGTACCTAAGACGTCTTTTAGTGCTTGATGAAGAAGGTGTGTCGCGGTATGGTTTTTCTCAATCAATAAGCGACGTTCCCGGTCAATTTCTGCTATGACCGTCTCATTTAATTGAAGCTCACCTTCAGTGATTTCAATGCGGTGCAAGTGTTGCCCTTTTGGTGCTTTTTTCACTTCTTTAACGTGCGCTTTAAAGTGATCATTATAGATGATACCTAAGTCTGACTGTTGTCCACCACTTTCAGCATAAAATGGTGTTTCAGCTAAAATGACAAACGCCTCTTGACCGGTAAGTTTTTCAACAAAGGTTTGATTTTCAATCATCGCGACGACTGACGTATGAACGTCATGCGTTGTGTAACCAACAAACGTACTCTCTTTAGTTAACTCGCTAAAGACACTGTCTTGGACTTGCATTGAATCTACTTTTTGACGCGCGTTACGGGCACGTGCTTTTTGTTTTTCCATCTCTGTTAAAAAGCCAGCTTCATCAATCGTAAAGCCTTGTTCATGCGCGTATTCTTCTGTCAGTTCTTTTGGGAAACCGTACGTATCATATAGTTTAAATACATATTCACCTGGTACCACCGTTTCATTGTTCTTTGTTTGCTGGTCAATAATCTCAGACAGAATCACGAGTCCCTCATGTAATGTTTCATGGAACCGTTCTTCTTCTGTTTGAATCACATTCATAATAAAGTCTTGTTTTTGTTTCACTTCCGGATAGAAAGCTTCCATAATAGAAGCCACTGTTGGTACGAGTGACGCCATAAAGACTTTCTCGATTCCGAGTTGCTTACTGAAACGAACCGCGCGTCTTAATAATCGTCTTAACACATACCCTCGACCTTCGTTAGAAGGTAACGCCCCGTCACCAACCGCAAAACTGACGGTACGAATATGGTCACTGATTACTTTAAAGGCCGTATCTGTTTCTTTTTTATCACCATAATTAACGGTGGTTAACTTTTCTACTTCTTTAATAATTGGCAAGAATAAATCTGTTTCAAAGTTTGTGTCTGTCCCTTGAATCACAGACACAATCCGTTCAAGCCCCATCCCCGTATCAATATTTTTCTTTGGTAGGGGTGTATACGTATCATCAGGATTATGATTGTACTGAGAAAAGACGAGATTCCAAATTTCTAAATACCGGTCATTCTCACCGCCAGGGTATAGTTCAGGATCATCCAAGTCATTACCATATGCTTCCCCGCGGTCATAGAAAATTTCCGTATTGGGACCACTTGGTCCTTCACCGATATCCCAGAAGTTTTCTTCTAAACGAATAATCCGCTCTTCTGGTAGTTTAATCGTATCTTTCCAGTAATGGAACGCTTCATCATCTTCTGGATGGACGGTGACGTAAATTTTTTCCGGGTCAAAGCCGATCCATTTATCACTCGTAAGGAATTCCCATGCGTACTCTATCGCTTCCTCTTTGAAATAGTCACCAATCGAAAAATTCCCTAACATTTCAAAGAACGTATGGTGGCGTGGTGTATAGCCGACATTTTCAATGTCGTTTGTTCGAATAGATTTTTGCGCATTGGCTAGACGCGGGTTGTCTGGTACAACGCGGCCATCAAAATATTTTTTTAATGTGGCGACCCCAGAATTAATCCATAGTAAGGTTGGATCTTCTTGAGGGATCAGTGAGGCACTCGGTTCAATTCGATGGCCTTTTGATTCAAAGAAATCTAAAAACATTTGTCTTACTTCACTTGAGGTTAATGCTTTCATCTGTATTCGCTCCTTTATTCATTCGTGCTGATATAATTTATTTACTACTAACGATAGGCAATATAAAAACTCCCATCCCTGCAATATCTTGCAGGGACGAGAGTTATCTTCGCGGTACCACCCTGATTATAGCTAACGCTATCACCTTTAGTGAATGATAACGGCATTCAACCGGTAAATGGTTCATTTACACTCAAAACGAGCTTCCACATCTCTTCATTTCGCTCACCTTACAGCCTAGGGGTGGGCGTCTCTTTTAATGGGCTGATATGTACTCCTGTTTCTCAACGTTTTTTTCTATCGTTTCACCGATATTATAGAGAATCTTTCTGCTAAAGTCAATCCATTGTCTGAAGCGTTACACTAGTAGATCGACTGTCTAATTCTGATGAGACTTCTAAATAAAGGTCACCTTCCTCATCAATCACATAACCATACCAGTGATGATCCACAACTTTAAATTCTAAACAACATTCCATACAATAATAATGATTGGAGGAAATGACACCTAAACTTAAGTGGTGGCAATAAAAACGCCGCATGTACGTCACCTCTTTTTTGACTATAGTGCAGCCATATTGAGGCGACATTTATACATACAGCTATCATTTTTAACTTGCCTTACATAAAATCAAACGGTGACACATCTTCATCACCTAATGCTTGTTCTTCTAAATCTTCTTCTAAACGTTCACGGTAGCCTTCATCGGTAAAGACACCAGTCAATCGTTCAACAAGCGTTGTATAGCGTTCATTCGTATCAATCGTCGTGACCCCTTCTAAAAAAGCGGTCTGATCACCACAAATAATTAAGGACTGTTTCGCCCGGGTCATCGCCGTATACAGTAAATTTTTTCTAAGCATCCGTCGGTACGCTCGGTCAACTGGCATGACGACAATTGGGAATTCACTGCCTTGTGACTTATGAATTGAAATACAATACGCATGGGTAATATTTAATAAATCCTGTCTTGTGTAGGTCACATCATCCTCTTCAAACGAGACAATCACTTGGTCTTCACCGTCCATGTTTTCATTTTCCCAAAAAATAGCGGTAATTTTACCAATGTCTCCGTTAAACACATTATCTTCTGGTTGGTTGACGAGCTGAATCACTTTATCCCCAATCCGGAACACAGTATCTTTCGTATGGAGTTCACGTGCGCCTTTACGCTTAGGGTTCACCACCGATTGAATCCGGGCATTGATTTCATTAATACCGACATCGGTCTTATACATCGGCGCTAAAATTTGAATATCTTGAATATCAAAGCCCCTAGCAATCGCCCGCGTCACAATCGTTTCAATGGAATGCAACAACTGATGACGCTGACACGGGATAAAATTAAAATCACTCGCTTTAGTTAAATCATTGGCGGTTAAGTCGTCATGTTTAATTTGGTGTGCCAAGGTAATGATTTTTGATCCTTCTTTTTGGCGGTACACTTCATCAAGTTTAATTTGTGTCACTTGATGACTATGTAATAAATCACTCAACACTTGACCCGGTCCGACAGACGGTAATTGATCCTCATCACCTACAAGTAACACTTGCATCGAAGACGGGATTGCTTTAAATAATTGATTGGCTAAAAACACGTCGACCATCGAGAATTCATCAATGATAATCATTTTACCTTCCAACTGATTTTCCTGTGTTTTTTCAAAGTGTTGATGGCCATCCCAACCGAGTAACCGGTGGATTGTATAGGCAGGTAAACCGGTTGATTCGGTGATCCGTTTTGCAGCCCTTCCGGTAGGGGCTGTTAGTATATAGGGAAAGTCACTGCGTTTTGCGTAATCTTGTAATTTCATACTGACATCATTTAATTCACTATACGCTTTTAAAATCCCTTTAATCACCGTTGTTTTACCCGTACCAGGCCCACCGGTTAAAATCATGACTTTCGTCATAAGTGCTTGTTTAATCGCTTCATATTGCACTTTTCCGTAAGTTAAGTGTTCCTCTTCTTCTACTTCACCAACGACTTTAAGTAAGTCCGCTTCCACAACCGTCTCTTCAACTTCCAGTTCACTGATGCGCTTCAGTTGTGTCGTTAGTCCAGCTTCTGCATAATAACTAACAGGCAGGTAAACGCGGTCGCTTTCCTCAACTAAATACTCTTCTTCAGCCATTTCAATTAATTCTTTCGTTAACATCTCATCGGTAATGTCATACCGACGTGCTTCCAGTAGACGATTGACCTTATCCTTTACTATATCCACCGGCAAAAAGACATGCCCATCATTTAACGCTTCATTGAGGACATAAAGAATGCCGGCCCGAATTCTTGACGGATGATTTAAACTAATGCCACGATCTGTCGCAATTAAATCCGCACGATGAAAACCAAATCCTTCAATATCGAACACATATTGATACGGGTTTTCTTCTAGGATATTAATCGCTTCATCCTGATAATGTTGATAAATCTTTTGGGCGAGTTTTAGACCAATGCCGACTTTTTGCAGGGTGACAACGACGGTATCGAACCCTTGATATGATTTTAGTCGCTCGACTAAAATCGTGCGACGTTCATCATTTAATCCTTTAATGTCTTTCAACACGTCAGGTTCTTTAATAATTTTATTAATTGCCCCATCACCAAGCGCCTCGACAATCCGACTCGCTGTTTTCTTTCCGATTTTAGGAAAGAGGTCGCTCGATAAATAACTGACAAGACCTTCTTCTGTCTTTGGCACATACCGTTCATAGTGGTCGACATGATACTGTTCACCAAATTTTTTATGATGGACAAACGTCCCGTAAAAGACATACGCCTCTCCAGGAAATATTTCACCAAAGTAGCCTTTTACGACGAGTTCATCCTCATCAAATGCTTCGTTTGTTTTTAACACTTTTATTTTCGCAATGGAAAAGTGTTCGGCTTGATTGGTATAAATCGTATAAATCAATTCCCCACGAATATACTTCGTTTCTTCTGACACATCCACCGCCCACTTTCTTACTGTTGGTCTAATATTTGTTCAATCTGCATCAAGGTCCCTTGCGCAAGCGTATGTTCCGGGTCTAAGTCAAGCACATGATTTAAATCACGAATCGCTTCATCTGTTCGCTCCAAAAATAAATCACAGAGGGCACGGTTATAGAGCGCATCCGCATGCGTCGGGTGACTTTTAAAAATCCCATCAAATACACGATATGCTTCGTCTAATTGCGATAGTTCAGCTAAAGCTAAGCCGCACTGCATCGCTATATCCACATCATCCGGGCTCATTTCGCTTGCGCGCATGAGAAACGGCAATGCTAGTTTTATATCTTCACGTTTCACATGAGCTAAAC
>ERZ1673961.306-NODE-306-length-22567-cov-6.414179_pt1 | contig 22567 bp, 38 predicted proteins | sample MGYA00580189_ERZ1673961 | MGnify/ENA primary metagenome ERZ1673961 (study PRJEB41334, sample SAMN05608105) | rock metagenome | biome: terrestrial subsurface; feature: shale formation; material: shale | place: USA: Pennsylvania ... | reverse complement strand
TCGTCAAAATGGTCTATCTTACAGCCGTTTCATCAACGGTCTTAAGAAAGCATCAATCGAGATCGACCGTAAGATCCTGGCTGATATCGCAGTATTCGACAAAGCAGCGTTTGCTGTTCTTGTAGAAAAAGCGAAAGCTGCTCTGTAATTAGCAGAACCGGTTTAAGAGAAGGAGAGCATTTGCTCTCCTTTTTTCTTTTCTGGAATTCTTCGTCTCTTAGTTCAAATACCTTCTAGAACTCTCGTCCCTCAATTTCATACGAAGTTACTTGTCAGCGAACTCGCGCAGATGTGTTCGGCCATTTAACAATTTCGTCGGTAGTATTCCAGTTCTGGAGGTGGTTTTTTTGACAAAGGAGGCAGAGGATTTGGCAGGGAAAAATACGGCCCCGAAGGAGCCGTAGAGAGATTTAGATTTTGGAAACTTTGCGTGATGCGGACTCAGAACGACTCGCCCAACGCATGCCAACAGAGATGAGCACAAGGGTAGCGAGGTAAAAAGCGAGCTGAATCGCAGTTGGCCGAGCTTGATAGCCAACCAAAATATGCAATAGCTGACCAGCGATTGAACGTTCAGACAAGATAGAACTGGAGTTCCATAATGGTGCCTGAGCGGTCAGAATGCCCGCTTGCATCAGATAACCAGCCGCTGACGCCGCGAGGCCTGCAGCTAAGAACAGAATCATCCAGCCCGTCACTTTGAACAGCAGATGAGTCGGAATGCGTAATAGGCCGAAGTAGAGCAGAGCACCTGCAATGATGCCCGAAACGACGCCAAAGATTCCGCCTGTCAGCAGCGATATACCCGAATCACCGCCAGCCGCGACACCATACAGGAACAGAACCACTTCCGAACCTTCGCGCAGTACCGCAAGGCCAGTGGCGACAGATAGGAAGTAAAGTGGCAATGAGCCTTCGTTCACTTTGGAGCTGACCTGCTTTAAGTGAGCTACTAGTTCGCGAGCATGCTTTGACATCCAGATGTTGTGCCATGCAAGCATCAATACTGCCGTCAACAAGATACCAGCATTAAACAGTTCTTGCCCCATACCTTCAAATGTTGACGCAATGGCACCTGCGGAGAAGGCGACGGCTAAAGCGCCAAAGAGACCAGCGGTGACACCTCCGAAAATCCAGCGAGTTCGGCCAGGTAAGCCTTTAGTGGCTGCCATCAGAATCGTGACAATAAGCGCGGCTTCCAGCACCTCTCGAAAGACAATAATTGCGGAACTCAGCATGAATCTTCCTCACTTACTTAACGATCAAAGCACCTTTAGCGGTGTCTTCATGGAATTCACCGATAAACTCAAATTCGCCCGGGCCGAAAGGACCAACCAAAATGGTTGCTTCACCGTGGCCTGCGATCACTTTTTCAGCATGGAAATCTTCACCTTCAAATTCTTCAGCCGTGTCATCAAGGTTTTTCACAATCAGTTTTACCTGTTGATGTGCCGGAATCTCGAGTTGTGTTGGGTGGAATTGGTGATCCTTAATTTCAATCTCGAAAGTAGGAGTGTCAGCCAGTGCTGGCTTGCGCTCAGAAGGAGTGGCAGCAGAAGGAATTTTTTCATCTAGGAATATCTCAGTTAAACCAAATAAGAATGGTTATTATATTTATTGTTAGTAAATGTAACAAACTATTTAATTTAATGAGTGGGCCGACAAGTCGGGTTCTGCCCCAACCGATACCGAAAAGATGACCCAATAATGCTATCCAATGCATAACAAGAACCGTTAGTATGGCTTGGTCGTCAACTTCTTCTTCATGGAAATCAATATCACGTCAGGGAGGCATCCGCATGGGCAAGCAATTTTCTTCATTATCGGATCAACATATCGAGTTTATCGCACAGCAGAAGATCTACTTTGTGGGAACAGCGGCGGAGAGTGGGCGGGTCAATATCTCTCCTAAAGGCGGTGATTCACTAAGAGTGATCAGTCCAACGCAAATTGCTTGGTTGAATTTGACCGGGAGTGGAAACGAGTCCGCGGCACACGTACTTAGAAATACGCGAATGACGGTGATGTTCTGTGCATTTGATGGTGCTCCTTTGATTCTGCGTGCTTACGGTGAAGCTAAAGTACTGCACACCAAGGATAGTGAATGGCCTCAGTATGTCGGACTCTTTCCGGCCAGTGTCGCATCGCGCCAAATCTTTCTTTTGGATATTGATATGGTGCAGTCATCTTGCGGAATGTCAGTACCTTATTTCAATTATGAGGGCGACCGCGATGACTTGGCTAAATGGTCAGATCGCCAAGGCGTGGAAGGTATTGAACAATACTGGCTAAAGAAAAACCAAAATAGTATTGATGGTTTTGATACGGAGATCGCGCATCGCGCGGACATTAAACTAACTTCTTGATTGTCGTTTAATTTATAAAAAACTCGTTATGCAGGAGAATAACTGTAGCTGATCGCTTGTTTCAGCGTTCACTCTCTCCAATCCTGATGTCGTCTATGCTAGCGTATGGCTACATCGACAATGTGTATGAACCCATAGCTCTCAACGTGGCGTGAACAGTCTGAATGCGTCGTTTTATGTGTCACGGAAAAGGAGCCTTGATGGTCACCGTACAATTTTTGCAAAAAGAAACCACACTCACCTATATTGATGTTCATGCTGCGACATATCGTGAAGAGCTGGTACAACTTACCGAGCAAGGATTCGTTGTCAGCGGTAAACCAGTGACGGCAGAAACGATCAAAGAGTGCTTGGCTGAGTATAAAAACAGAGATGAGGTAACAGTTAAAGAGTATGCAATACTGTCCGTAGTCTGCGCGCTTTTCAGTGTTGCTTAACGTCAATCGTTCAATCTAATGCCCAATGAATGGTTCGTTGCCTTTACAGGCAAATGATTAAGGCTCGCCAGCCTTGAACAAAGGAATAGGGTGGAATGCTTCGAATCTGTTAGACTGCCCGCTTGTGCCGCTGGTATTCAGCGGCGAATTACTTCGATATTGGAATAGAATTGATGAGCCAACCACAACCTAATAATCCGTTGCATGGATTAACCCTTGAGAAAATCCTGACTCGTTTAGTTGAACACTATGGTTGGAATGGTTTGTATCGCGAAGTCCGAGTGAACTGTTTTGAGAATGATCCGTCGATCAAATCGTCACTCAAGTTTTTAAGAAAGACACAGTGGGCAAGAGATAAGGTTGAAGCGCTGTATATCAATACGTTTACCTGATAATCCTTTCTTTGGCCTGCAATATTGAGCAGGCCAAGCCCCTTCAAATTTCTCACTATCGCCGTTTTCTATGGCGCTTCACGGGTATCGTGGTACTAATTAAAAGTCTTTCCGGTGCTCTTTCAGGCATTGAGTGTTGCAAGGAATCAACATGTCATTTGTTACTGGCCAGCCTAAAATTTTACTGCGTTTGGAAGGGCTTTGTATCCTTCTGATTTCTTTGCTTTTCTACTCTACCTCCGGATTTAGCTGGAGCTTGTTTGGCTGGCTGTTTCTTGTGCCTGATATCGCGCTGCTAGGTTACCTGTTCAACCCTAGAGTAGGCGCAGTCGCTTATAACATCACGCATTCTCTACTTATCCCACTGGGATTGGCCGCTGTTGGCGTGATTCTTGGGGTATCTCTAGCTTTGTCGTTAGCCACAATCTGGATCGCGCATATCGGGTTTGATAGAGCACTGGGCTATGGGTTGAAATACGGCAGTGGCTTTACCCACACGCATCTTGGCCGAATCGGCAGGGATCGCTACAGCGAAGAGATGTAATTCGCTCAGACATGAAAAGGAATATATAGGAGAAGTCGATGAAAGCTGCGCTAGTGACTGGAGGCTCGAAAGGCATCGGCCTTGAAATGGTTTTGCGTTTGTTGGCCCTTGGCTATCAGGTTATCACTTGCTCGCGAAACCCAACGACCTGGCAACAGGCTGTGGCGCATTATCCCCAATTGGAATCCGTCGATTACCACGCCTTGGATATTGCTGATGAACAGGCGGTCATTTGCTTCTTCGGCACTATCGACGCGCGGTATGGGAAACTGGATGTCGCGGTGAATAATGCTTCACCAGCATTGGCATCGCGCGGTGCGTATGAGACTGTCGCCGACTACCTGCTCAAAGATACGCTCAATCAGGATTTTTGGGCACAAGCGTTATGCCTGAAGTATGAACTTGGCTTGATGTCGTCTGGTGCCTCGATTGTCAATATCAGCTCAGTCAATGGCCTGAGACCAACGCCAAATGCAGCCATGTACAGTGCCGCCAAGCATGCTCTGGAAGGGCTGACTCGTTCGTTGGCTCTGGAAAATATTGCCCAAGGCATCCGTATCAACGCCGTTGCACCAGGTGTTACCTAGACGCCAAGATGGGATGAACGCCAGTTAGAAGTCCCCTCAATTCGTGACGATGTATCTGCAGTGGTACCGATGGAACGTTTTGCCCGACCTGATGAAATCGTCGACGCCGTTGAGTTTTTAATTTCAGCAAAAGCGAGTTATATCGTCGGGCATACTTTGGTGGTCGATGGTGGTTTGTCGCTCGCTTAACAAAGGCCATCGTGTTGCTGGGTATCATAGTGGCCTATAGATCAGCCAATTGCTTGCAATGATCGAATCCATTTACCAAAACATGTGGGATAACTTCAGTGAAGCCGTTCGTGATGAGCGGTATGTGCAGGATCCTTATCTCAAAGATAAAGCCGATACGCGTCGGAGTATTACTGCGCTCGCCTATTTGCAACCCAACAGCCCGTTAGTGACGGCAAATATCGACGAGTTTTTGCATCAGGTCCGAAAGCTGGAACCAGAGCAATATTTCTATCCGCAAAACGAACTTCATTTAACCCTGTTGTCGGTTATCTCTTGTGAAGCGGGTTTTCAGTTGTCGGATATCGACATTGACCACTATGCGGATGTGTTTCTGCAAGCTTTAAGTCACGTTGAGCCGATAGAAATTGAATTTCGCGGAGTCAGTGCTTCGCCGGAATGTATCGTGATTCAGGGGTACCCCATCGGAAATGGATTGAGTCAATTGCGCGATCAATTGAGGAGTGGTTTTAAAAAATCAGGACTAAGAACGAGCGTCGATAGCCGCTATAAGTTGGTCACCGCACATGCCAGCGCAGTACGCTTCCGTTCGCCTATGAATGATGCTAAAGCGCTGCGTAAACTGTGTCAGCAGTTTCGCCAACATTCATTTGGCAGATTGAACGTATCGGCCTGTGAGCTGGTGTTTAATAATTGGTATCAACAGCAGGCCGTCACCCAATTATTGGCGCAATGTTCGCTGTCTTATCCAGTTAGTGTCGAAAAATAGCTCAATCAACCTATTTGATCGATCCTGCGCGCCACTTTTGCGTAAGAAGAAGGTTTATGGAAATCGCAGCGTGGGAGTTGGGGCGTGAATATTTTTATTCTGGATGACGATATTAAGTTATGTGCGCAATATCATTGCGATCAACACGTCGTCAAAATGATTCTGGAAAGCGTACAATTGCTATGTACAGCTTTGAATAAAAAGGGTTTTGAGACACCTTACAAGTCAACTCACGTGAAACATCCTTGTGTTTTGTGGGTTGAAGAATCTTACGATAATTTTCTCTGGTTGACCGAGCTTGTACGTGAATTGAATACAGAATATAAGTTTCGTTACGATAAATCGGTAGACCACAAATCTATGGCAGTATTGGAGCTGATTCAGCAGCACACGTATCCATCGATTGGGCTGACCGAGTTTGCTCAAGCGATGCCTGATGAATACAAAATCCGTGGCGATGCGGTCAGTGCCTACCGACGTTTTTATCTCGCTGAGAAAATGGGTTTTGCCCGCTGGACAAAACGCGAGTTACCAGCGTGGTTGACGGCTCAAACGGTTTAATCTGCCTCTAGCGCGAACTAAGCGGCCAAGTTGGCCGTTTCTTGTGCATGGAACGGTAAACGCATTTAACACAATGAAGGAGCATTTATGACCCCCGATCAACAGGCATTGCTGGATGAATACTTTGCGACATTGTCGTCATCACAAAAAGAAGCCATTCCACAGGTCTCGGCGGAATATTTCTGCGCGGATGAATACAACGCGAACGAGTGCGCTCGCCTAATAAATGACGATGTTAAACGTGCTTCATGTAGCCTGAAAGCGGGCTATGATGCCGACAGTGAACCATTGCCAGAAGTTGGACGCATAACGGTTGTTCTCAATTGGCAGCAGGAGCCCGTGTGTATTATTCGCCTCAACAAAGTCGAAGTGATGCCCTTCAATCAAATCAGCGCGGAATTCGCTGCGCTTGAAGGTGAGGGAGATGGTACGTACGCGTGGTGGCGTGCTGCTCACATCGATTTCTTTACGCAGTACGCTCAGGAAGTTGGCGTGGCGTTCAACGAAGAGTCCGATATCGTTCTTGAGTACTTTGAGAAAGTGTTTCCACTTAAATAGTCTGAATCAAGGTTTTCATCAGTGATGGGAGAGATCCAGCATGAAACGAATTAATGTCGTTGGGACCAGCGGAAGCGGCAAATCGACGTTTGGTCGTCAACTTAGCCAGCAGATCTGCGCGCCTTACATCGAGATGGATGCCTTATTCTGGCAACCCAACTGGGAAGAAACACAGGATGCAGAGTTCTTCATTCGCGTTGAACAGGCGTTAAGTGGCGATGCATGGGTGCTGGATGGTAATTACAATCGCACTGTACCAGTCAAGTGGCAGCGGGTGGATACCGTCATCTGGCTGGATTACTCATTTACGCGCACCACTTGCCAGGCGATAAAGCGGGCCGTATCACGCAGCTTGTCTGGTCGTGAATTGTGGCCCGGGACAGGGAACCGGGAGTCGCTGCGTAAAAGTTTCTTCAGCCGTGATTCCATCGTGTGGTGGACGCTAAAGACTTACTACAAAAATCGTCAGCGTTATTTGACGATGATGCAAGACGCTGACTTTAGTCACATACGCTTTATTCATCTACGCAATCCCCGTCAAGCGGCGCAATTATTGAAAAGCTCTGACGTACGCTGAACATTCATCGGACTTTGGTTGGTTAAAGTTATCAATATCAAATATCGATATAAAACTCACTAATGAGTAAGGTCCGATGAAAAACTATCTTTTGATTGCCGCAGTGTCGTTTACCTTGTTTGGCTGCCAGCTTACCCGTGTGGAAGGTCGTGTTGATGATGTTGACGTGAAAGTCAGATCAAGCGATTCACACGATGGTGATTATGGCCGTTTCTGTCCTCCGGGGCAGGCCAAAAAGGGCAACTGCTAGCATGCCCGGTTAAACTGAAAAAGCCAGCGTTTATCGTCTGGCTTTTTTTCTATTCTGGTGGCATGGTGTAGGCATTATAACGAAACGTTAATGCTGGATTATCAGGAAGTTAATATGTCAGTGACCATCACCACCACACCAACGGAAGCCGAAATAGAGATCATCCGAAATGGCTTACGCGAACACAATTTTCCGCATTTAGGCCATGTTTACCGTACCGATATTGCCTGCTTCACGGAAGATGAACACGGTGTCAAAACGGGAGGGCTTTATGGTGAAATTTTTGGCCATTGGCTGATGGTTAAGTTTCTTTGGGTCGATAAAAACCTCAAAGGTCGTGGACTGGGCAGTGATCTGCTGTTGCAGGCTGAGGCGTTTGCCCGTGAGAAAGGGTGCCACGCTTGTCTGCTTGATACGTTCAGTTTTCAAGCCAAACCGTTTTATGAAAAACTGGGTTACGAAGTGCAGATGATCCTGCACGATCATCCGGTGTCCACAGAACGCTATTATCTGACCAAATCGCTGGTTTAATCGCTATGGCAAGCACTGAATCCGAATCGGCTGTTCCGTCTCCCTGTATCCGTAACTGCTGCCTGGACGACAACGATGTGTGTCTGGGCTGTTTTCGTACGCTAGAAGAAATTCTTGCCTGGACACGATCAAGCGAGCCTGAAAAGGCGGAGATTCTATTGCGCTGTGCTGCCAGAAAACGCGCCAAATTCAACCGCCGTTGAAATATGCCACTATGCGCTCAAGCCTTGCAGTGACTGGTCTGTCAACTTATGAACGGGGGATCGCTGGTCTATACTTACCGGGTACAAACAGGAGGTAAGTATGCCTAAATATGTTATTGAACGGGATCTTGCGGGGGCGGGTAGCCTGACGCAGGACGATCTCAGAGCGATTTCACAGAAATCATGTAACGTGTTGGAAGTTTTAGGCCCGAAAATTCAGTGGGTTGAGAGCTACGTGACGCCGGATAAAGTGTATTGTGTGTACATTGCGCCTGATGAAGCGCTGATTCGCAAGCATGCGGAGATGGGAGAGTTCCCGGTCAGTGCAATCTACCCGGTGAATGCGGTGATTGACCCTACCAGTGCGGAAGCCTGAAAAACAGCGACTCATGCAGTGTAATGAGTCGCTGCTATTGAATCATCCATGAAAACCTTACTCCTGTTGGTGTGTTCCGGTTTAGCGCCGATACCATGGATTCCCTGAGAGAGTACCAAGCTCGTTGAGCGTAGAACTGTGTACTCTGTTAATCGTTATTTACAATCATTCCCCAAAGGCAACAAACCCGCTTCATCATTATGAGTTGATGACGAGATTGTTATTCTCATCCGTGTACAGGCACGCCTGATTACGTTGGATAAGCTGAACGGCATACGAAGGCGACACAGCGTGCAGCTGGCCTTTAATATGAAGTGCTGGTGATTCCCAGGCTTCATCTTTGTACATGCCGGTTTGAGTATACTGAATCATTACTTTCATGGAACTTCCTCACATAATTATCATTATTTGCTTTTTTAAAATATGGCGAGAAATTGAGTTGTGCATCTGTTAAAAATGAAACATTATTTTTACCAATTAGCCGTCGCTCATTTATCCGGAGTGGGTGATGATGACGTGCTACTCACTTTCTTTGGTGCTTGGGCGGCATGCCCGATGACCGATACCGCGCTTTACTCTTACCGATAGGAAATATGTATGGACTACCCAATAGAAGCGTCATGTCAGTGTGGCCAAGTGAGCTACAAACTTCACGCCGCGCCGAAAAAAGTGATTGCCTGCCATTGTCAGGAGTGCCAGAAGCTTTCGACGGCACCGTTTAGTGTGACTGCTATGATTCCCGCCGATGCGATTGAATTCAGCGGCGAAATGATCAAATGGGGACGTATTGCCGCCAGCGGTAATTTGAATGACGGTTATTCCTGCAGCACCTGTGGCAACCGTATTTACCAGTTCAACCCTGCGCAACCAGAGATCATCAAGCTCAAACTTAAACCTGTAGGCTTAAAAGACGACACGCTGTTTGAACCTTCGGCGCACGTCTGGATAAGTGAAAAACTGAGTTGGGTGGTGTTACCGGAAGGTGTGCCAACGTTTGACAAACAAGCTTGAGTCATGCCTCCTGATCCCCAGTTAACATACGAGGCGGGCCGAATAGCCTGCCTCGAAACGGAACGCCTTATTCTTCGTCAATGGCGTGACAGTGATTTCCCTGCCTTCGCTAAGATCAACGCTGATGTCCTGGTAATGAAACATTTCCCTGCCGTTTTGAGTCAGGCTGAGAGTGATGCTCTGGCGAAGCGAATTCAATCTTTGATTGCCGAAAATGGTTGGGGATTCTGGGCAGTCGAGTACAAAGAAACGGGCGATTTTCTCGGCTTTGTCGGTTTGCATCGGCAAGCAGAAACCAGCGCTCTGCCATTTGCGCCTTGTGTCGAAATTGGCTGGCGTCTGGCCTCACCTTGCTGGGGGCAGGGCATCGCAACCGAAGCCGCGAGGGCTGCACTCCACTTTGCCTTTGCTGTGCTTGACCTGAGGCAAGTGTTGGCATTCACTGCTTTAACTAATCAGCCATCGCAACGAGTGATGAGCAAATTGGGTATGCAAAACTGTCACGCAGATTTCCTTCATCCCGCCTTACCCGAAGGCCATCCGCTACAGTGCCATTGCCTTTACCACATTACCCGCGAACAGTGGCACAAGGCCAGTTAGATCGATTCAGCGAGGTTTCAATGAATATCAAAGCATTTTCCGAACTCACCGGGTTGAGTACCTATACACTGCGCTATTACGAAAAAATAGGCCTGCTGAAAAATGTCCAGCGGACACCGAGCGGACGCCGTGTTTACACCAGTAAAGAAGTCGACTGGGTACGGTTTATTGTCCGTTTAAAAGAGACCGGAATGCCACTGGGTGACATTTTGCAGTATGCAGAGCTACGAGCTTGTGGCACAGTAAGTCATTCGGAACGTCAGCAACTGCTTGAAGAACATCGAAAACAACTCAAAGCCCATCTGGACACTCAACTGAGCCATCTCCAAGCGCTGGACAGAAAAATTGAATGGTATAAAGCGCAGGAAATCCATTGACTTAGAGTGCACTCTAACTTGTAAGGTTCTTTTGTTCATTTAACAGGAGAATCGAAATGACAGACTCTCGTTTTACGGCCGGCCTGGCCAAACTCAATGAAATCGATGGTGACGCGGGTCAGAAAGTGATGGAAAGCCTGCAGGATATCTGTCCTGATTTGGCGCGCTTTACGGTGGAATACCCGTTTGGCGACATCTACAGCCGGGAAGGGCTGGATCTTAAGTCGCGTGAAATTGCCACCGTCGCGGCGCTGACTGCTTTGGGCAATTGCACACCACAGTTAAAAGTGCATCTTAACGCCGCACTCAATGTCGGTTGCACTGAAGATGAACTTAAGGAAGTGATACTGCAAATGTCGGTTTATGCCGGGTTTCCCACAGCATTGAACGGGATGTTTGCCTTTAAAGAGGTGCTGGCGGAACGGTAACCCATGTACACGCGAGCAGCACAGCCATCATTCAAAGGAGGGAAATATGATCAAACAAGTCGGCCCAACGGTTATTCGAGAAAAACATCGTGCAACCTGCCATTGCGGCGCTGTCGAGTTGGAACTCAGCTTGCCTGATGGCATTGTGGATCCACGCCGTTGCGATTGTTCTATTTGTCGCCGTAAAGGCGCCATTGTGGCGTCGGTGACACTGGATGCGATACGCATTGTGAAAGGGCAGGAAGCGCTGCGTCTCTATCAGTTCAATACTCAAACCGCGAAGCACTATTTTTGTTCGGTTTGTGGTATTTACACGCATCATCAGCGTCGCTCCAATCCCAATCAGTATGGTTACAACGTTGGTTGTCTGGAAGGGGTTAATCCTTTTGACTTGGGTGACGTTGTCACGAATGATGGTGTCAATCATCCTGCCGATCGTTAAAATATTTGTCAGCAAAACAGTAATCGCCATCGTCAGTGGCAAAGGAACAGACAGAAATGGATATTCGAAGTGTATTGGGGTCATTGCTGGTGGTGTTGATTTGGGGACTGAATTTCTCGGTCATCAAATTTGGCCTTGAAGAATTACCGCCCATCATGTTTTCAGGATTGCGATTCTTGATTGTCGCGATTCCGGCTGTGTTTTTTATTCCCTTCCCGAAAACGTCGATATGGAATGTCATTGGTGTAGGGGTGTTCCTCGGCGTGTTGAAATTCAGCTTCCTGTTTGTCGCGATGAAAAGTGATGCCTCAGCGGGTATCTCATCGCTGCTGCTTCAGGCGCAGGTGATTTTCACTGTGCTTCTGAGTGTGCTGTTACTTAAAGAAAAGATCACCAAAGCGCAGTTTTTCGGGATTGCGATCGCGGCGATCGGTTTTAGCCTGTTTTTCTTTAGCGCTAACGGCAACGTAACACTGACTGGCGTGACACTGATTTTATGCGCGGCCTTGTTCTGGTCGATTTCCAACCTGATCATGAAACGGATTAAAAACGTCAATCTGCTGCATTTCATGGTTTGGGCGAGTTTGGTTCCGCCACTACCGCTGTTTGCTATCTCGTATCTGGTCGAAATTCGTGACCCGCTGGCAGTACTGGCTGCGACCAGTGCGCAGGCCTGGTGGTCAGTGATTTACGTTGGTTACATTTCTACTTTGGTGGCGTTTGCCATCTGGGGTTGGCTGTTAAATCATTACCCGTCCGCATCGGTGACACCTTTTGCGCTGTTGATCCCGGTGGTGGGGATGGTTAGTTCCAGTTTGTTGCTGGATGAAACCATGAGTCATTTGGAAGTAATGGGAGCGGTTCTGATTTTATGTGGATTATCGGTATCGGTACTCGGCGGCATGGTGATAAAAATGCTTGCCCGGCGTACTCCGCAGGCTGCGCTCAGTAAGTTGGAATAACACAAACAAAAAAACGGAAGGCCAAGCCTTCCGTTTTTCTTATCTGCAATGATTATAGCGCTTCTAGAATCGCTTCAACTTTGCTCACTTCAAACGATTTTGGCGCTTCTACGTTCAGGGTCGTCACAACACCGTCTTCAATGATCATCGCGTAACGCTGTGAGCGTACGCCGCCAAAGCCAGCGGTGTCCATTTCCAGGCCCAGTGCTTTCGTGAAACTTGCGTCGCCGTCTGCCAGCATCATCAGTTCAGATGCGTTTTGCGCTTCGCCCCAAGCTTTCATGACGAATGCATCGTTTACCGCAACACAGGCTATGATGTCGACGCCTTTTTCTTTCAGTTTGTCTGCTTGAACGACGTAACCTGGCAGGTGTGCTTCTGAACAGGTTGGCGTGAAGGCACCTGGTACAGCAAACAGTACCACTTTTTTGCCGGCAAACAGTTCTTTAACGTTGTGGTTAACCATACCGTCTTTCGTTAGCTGGCTCAGTGTACCTTCTGGCAGGTGTTGTCCTTGTTCGATCATGATGATTCCTTAATTTGGATAGGAGTGAATGGGATAAGACTCTATCCACAGTCTAGTCCCAAATGGTCGATCTAAAAACAGAGAAACCTTGGGGATATTGAGATATTTCTGCTTTCGCAGGTTGTACGCTGCTTAAAGCAGCGTTATGTTGGTAACCGTCTGACATTAAACAGTTATCACAGGGAGTGACGCATGCAGGTGGAATACTTTTCCGAACGTCAAATCAGCGTTGATCAATTCATCACGCTGCTGAATGAAACATCGTTGGGCCCTCGCCGGCCAACGGAAGATCGCGAGTGTATTGAAGGTATGCTGAACCACTGTGATTTACTCGTGACCGCCTGGATGGGTGACAGGTTGGTGGGCGTTGCTCGTTCGGTAACAGATTTCTGTTATTGCTGCTATCTGTCTGACCTGGCAGTTTCTGAACAGGTTCAGGCTCAGGGTATTGGCAAAGGGCTCATTCGACATACTTTCGCTGCGCTTAAACCTGGTTGCCGAGTCATTCTTCTGGCGGCGCCGCAAGCGGTGGATTATTACCCGAAGATTGGCTTCACCCAACATGGCAGCGCGTGGACGATGCTGTCGGCCGAGGAACTCAAATAATCCGGAGGAGCCATGAAAACGGACTATGATGCCATTGCCGAGGATTGGAATCGGCTTCGCACGCATTTACCTGCGCCTGACCTTGCGCTGTTTGAACTGTTTCGCTGTTACATCCCGCCCCAAGGCCGAGTATTAGACTTGGGGTGTGGTCATGGTATTCCCATTGCGGCAATGATGACTGAGCGCGGCTTTACCCTGACGGGCGTTGATCGTTCTGAGCGGCTGTTAAGCCTTGCTCGAAGAGCTATGCCACAACAGGAATGGATTCAGAGTGAACTCGAATCGTTTGAGCCCGTAGGTCATTATCACGGCGTCATTATCTGGGACAGTATGTTCCACCTGCCACGCCATGAACATCTGACCTTGCTGGGTAAAGTCTTTGAAGCCTTGGAACCCGAAGGTGTGGTGATTTTGTCGAGCGGTGGTAGCGATACGGATCTGCCGCCTTTTACCGATATCATGTTAGGGCATGAATTCTTCTATGATGCTTTCCCGGTTCCGGTGTTGCTGCGCCATTGCCGGGAAATGGGTTTTCGGATTCTGCGCCATGAACTGGTCAACGAACCGGATGGCGGCAGAGACAAAGGAAGATTGGGTGTTGTGTTGCAAAAATTGGCAACTCGCTGATTTTTAAATATGCACATCACTGCTTAAAGCGTATGCAGTTTGGTAATCTGACGGTGTAAGGTCTAGTGTTATCGAGGTGGGTGCGAACCGAAAAACAAAATCATCGTCGTCATGCGAGCTTCGCACCTGAGTCTTTTGTCTCGGTGGGGAGATCGAGCATGGATAAGAAATTCGTTACAAGCAGTTTGGGTTACGCGATTTTGGGGATGCTGTTGGGTATTTACATGGCTGCTTCGCACAATCACGGTCAGTTAGTCACTCATGCTCACATTATGCTGGCAGGGTTTGTGGTGTCGTTCATTTATGGTTTATGCCACAAGTTGTGGCTAACCAACGGCGACACTTCGCTGGCGAAAGTGCAGTTTTGGATCCATCAAGTGGGCGTTTTGATCATGGTTGTCGGTTTGTTCCTACTCTACGGCCAGTTTATTGCTATGGAAGTGTTGGACCCGATTCTGGCACTTTCTTCCATTCTGGTGCTGGTGGGAATGGTTCTGATGAAAGTCCTGTTTATTCGTTCAAAATCAGCCTGATGTGGATTTCTCCCCGGTCACTTGCGTGAACCGTGAGCCACCGGGGTTATTTTAACTTTCTGTTTACGTTAGAGTATTCATTGTGATTCATAGTGAAAGGACTCTAACGTGCTGACTCTTCAACCGATGCAACCGCAACATCTCACTCAGGTTGCAGAACTTCATGTGGCCGATGAACAAGTGAAGTTTGTCGGTACGATTGACGAAATTCTGGTCAACATCGATGACAAAATTCATCCGCACCTGATGTTGGCGGATGGCCAAGTGGTGGGCTTTTTTCTCATCGATACCCTCTATAGTCAACAATACGATTTTGCTGGTAGCCATCATCTCGGTTTGCGAGCTTTCTTTGTCTCTCAACAAGCGCAGGGAAATGGATATGGTAAACAGGCGGCCCGGTTACTGAAAGAGTATTTGCAGCGCCTTTATCCTCAGTTTCATCGCATCTATCTCACGGTGAATTGTCAAAACCCCGGTGCGCGCCACTGCTATCTTGGCGGCGGATTCGAAGACACTGGTGAGTTATATCTCGGTGGTGCAGCAGGGCCGCAACACATTATGCAGCTTGACCTGTCGTGACAACGGCAGGTCACTCTCTCTTTCTTCAGTAGCAATAAGTTGTCAGCGTATATACTTTTAATTCAACCTTGAGGAGCGTGGCATGTATCAAAGTGTTCTGACTTTCTGGTTCAACGAGCTGACCCCTGAGATGTGGTGGAAAAAGGATGTTTCGCTCGACGATCAAATTCGTGACCGTTTTACATCGCTGCATGAGCAAGCGGTAAAAGGCGAGCTGTTTCATTGGCGACAATGCCCGCAAGGCGCGTTGGCTGAAGTCATCGTGCTCGATCAGTTCTCGCGCAATATTTTTCGCGATACGCCCAAAGCGTTTGCACAGGATCCGCAGGCGCTGACGCTTGCGCAGTTTGCGATTGAAAAGGGCTTTCACAAGCAACTGACTAAAAGTGAGCAGGTGTTCCTTTACCTGCCATTCATGCACAGCGAATCGCGTTTGATTCATGCCGCCGCTATGGATCTCTATAGTGAGCTTGGCGAGCAAGTGAATCTTGATTTTGAAATGCAACATAAAGCGATCATTGAACGCTTTGGTCGCTATCCGCATCGCAATGCGATATTAGGCCGGCAATCGACCGCAGAGGAGCTGGAGTTTCTCAAGCTGCCAAACTCTGCGTTCTAGTCTGCCAGTTCACAACGGACAAGTTTCTTAAATAGGTAAGGTCAGGATGATGAAAAAGTCAGTAACGCTAGGTTTGATTACGTTAATGAGCATGAATGCGCTGCCTGCATTCGCTCAGGAGAGCAATTCGGTGGGTAAGCTACAAAGCTGTTTGACCGATTCAATGAATGGGCGTGAGCGTAAAGAATTGGCGAAATGGGTGTTCTTCGCCATGGCATCTCATTATGAGATCAAATCCTACGCTAATGTCACTGCGGGCGATAAAGATCAGTCGAGCCAGTATATGGGCAAACTGGTGACCCGTTTGCTGGCACAAGATTGCTATGAACAGACTAAGCTTGCCTACAGCGAATATGGTCCGGCAGCGATTCAACAGGCATTCAGTGTGGTTGGCGAGGTCGCATTCTCTGAACTGATGGGCGATCAGAACGTACAAAGCTACATGGGTGCGTTCGAGAAATATCTCGATCAGGAAAAATTGCACACGCTGAGTGAGTAAAAACATGAGCGTGATGAATGCTCGAGTGAGGAGGGTGGAATCATGACGTCTATTTACTTGTTCGACTGGGGGGATACCCTCATGGTCGATAATCCATCTCAGACGGGAAAAATGTGTGACTGGCCAAGTGTCGAAGCTACTCCTCAAGCGCTGGAAGCGCTGCGAATGCTCAGCCTGCATGCCGAAATTTACATTGCTACCAATGCGGATGATTCAAGTGAAGAAGACATTCAACGAGCGTTTGCGCGTGTCGGGCTGGATGAATTCATTCAGGGCTATTTTTGCAAACAGACGCTCGGCATTGCCAAAGGTACGCCAGAATTTTTTGAACGGATTTTGGACCGCTTGGATGCCATTGCAGCTGACGTCACCATGGTGGGTGATACCCTAGATAAAGATGTGTTCCCCGCACTCGATGCTGGCATGCAGGCCATCTGGTATAACCCTTCTCATCAGATGGCGGACAAGCCGTACTCTGGTGCGATGATCCATTCGTTGGCAGAACTGGTAGAAGAGTAGGAACTCGCTATGCTCGGTAAACACAATACTGGCCTTATCGTGGTCGACATTCAGGGCCGATTAGCGCAAATCGTTCAACACAGTGATGCTCTGATTCACAACGTGAAAGCGCTGATACAGGGCGCACAGATTCTGGAATTGCCAATCATCTGGCTGGAGCAAAATCCGCACAAGCTCGGAGAAACGCATCCGGAATTGTGTGAACTGTTGTCGCGTAGTTCACAACCCATTGAAAAATTTCACTTTGGTGCAGGAAAAGAAACGGCTTTTGTGGACGCGATTAACCGCACCGGGGCCACAAACTGGCTGGTGTGTGGTATCGAAGCGCACATTTGTGTTTACCAGACCGTTTGCGGATTGCTCGCAGATGGCTTGCACGTTGAAGTGGTGCAGGACTGCGTCTCCTCACGTGCTGAAGCCAACTTAGCGCTGGGGCTGCACAAAATGGCCCAACTCGGTGCGCACCTTACTTCGGTGGAGATGTGTCTTTATGAGCTGGTGGAAGATTGTCGCGCTGCGGAGTTTAAACCTATATTGCAGCTGATTAAGTAAACCGAGATTCGCATTGACGTCACGTGGATTGCCATGAAGAATGTGACCTTCGTATCGTAAAAAAGCAAGGACACAGCAGGCAATGGAGATTGCAGTCGATAATTTACAAGGTTCAGGCGTTGTTCGTCTGTTGGAAGAACATCTGGCGGACATGTACGCCACATCACCACCAGAGAGTGTACACGCTCTGGATGTCGAAGCGCTTAAACACCCTTCAATCACGTTTTGGGCGGCGAAAGATGACGGTGAAGTGCTCGGCTGTGTTGCGCTGAAAGAGTTGGACGCGCAGCATGGGGAAATCAAATCGATGCGAACCTCATCGGCGGCCCGTAATCGCGGTGTGGCATCGCAGCTTTTATCACATTTGATCAACGAAGCTAAGGTTCGTGGTTATCAAAAATTGAGCCTGGAAACCGGATCTGAAACGTTTTTTATTCCGGCGCGTACGCTGTATGAGAAAAACGGCTTTCGCTACTGCGAGCCTTTTGCCAATTACCAACCAGACCCAAACAGCAAGTTCATGACGCGTGATCTGGTCGATAAATAAGGGTGAGAAGGCTGCAACTACTGCAGCCTTTTTGTTAAGGTGCCTTATTGCTAGGAAGCGCGTTTCCTGAACTATCCCGTTGTACACACTGAGCAGCGTTTGATCGCCTTGGTGTGATAGGAGCCTTCATTCATGAGTCAATCTCATTTTTCGGGTCGTTATGAAGTGGAGTTGAAATATCGCATCGCTTCTAAAGCCCAGTTTCTTAAACGGTTAAGCCAGATCCCGCATGACATCATGCTGGAAGACAATTACGAGCGTGATGACTATTTCGATACGCCGCAACGTACTTTGCGTGAGCAGAGTAAAGCGCTGTGCATTCGTGACATGCAGCCATCCGATAACCGCTTGTGGATTGTAAAAGGGCCGGGTGATGACCGCTGTCAGGCAACCAATATTACTGATGTCGAAGCCGCGAAAAGCATGCTCGTCACCTTGGGTTATGAATGTGTGTTAACGATGCAAAAGACTCGCAGTATCTATTTTGTCGGCGATTTTCACATTACGGTCGATGTCCTGCCGGGAATCGGAGAATTTGCCGAGTTCGCCATTATGACGGATGACGACAGCGCGCTTGAACAATACCGTGCGCAGCTCCTCGAACTGGCGGCGAAGTTTGGATTAACGGAGCAGCAGCGCGAACATCGTTCCTACCGCACGCTGTTTGAGCTCCATCATAATACCAAGGCATCCTAATTCAGTTGGAAGGATGCCGTATCAGGGAAGAGTATGAATAAAGTTGTGATTGTGACTGGCGGAAGCCGGGGTATTGGAGCGGCAACGTCTAAGTTGCTCGCAAAACAAGGGTATGCGGTGTGTGTCAACTACCGTGCGAATCAGGCCAGCGCTGACCAAGTGGTGGGTGCCATTACCGACATGGGCGGTCGCGCGTTTGCCATGCAGGCCGATGTAGCCAATGAGCAGGAGGTCGAAGCGCTTTTCGCTGCTACTGAGCAACGTTTCGGCGTGGTGACGCATCTGGTCAATAATGCGGGCATATTGGATAAGCAGAGCCGATTGGCAGACATGAGCCTCGAACGGTTTAACCATGTGATGAACACGAATGTGACCAGCTGCTTTTTATGTTGCCGGGAAGCACTTAAACAGATGCCTTCTGGTGGCGCGATTGTGAACGTCTCTTCTGCGGCTTCACGCAGCGGCGCACCATTCGAATATGTTGACTATGCTGCATCGAAAGGCGCGATGGACTCATTGACCAAAGGGTTGTCGCTGGAAGTGGCCGAACAGGGCATCCGCGTGAATGCTGTCCGTCCGGGCTTTATCTATACGGAGATGCATGCCGACGGCGGCGAACCGGGACGCGTGGACCGACTGGCACCTAACATTCCATTGAAACGGGGCGGTACTCCGGAAGAAGTCGCGAATGCTATCGCGTGGTTGCTGTCAGAGGAAGCCTCGTATGTGACCGGATCGTTTATTGATCTTGCCGGTGGGCGTTAATCGTCAAATCTGATTGCCTGATAGGCCGTCAGAATGGGCGCGACTTTGTCGGGCGTACTCTGTTGCATGCGGGCATAGTGTGCCAGCAACTTGGCATGATAGCGTTTGGCTAGCTCGCGCTGCTGATCGGATTGCTGCCAGATCTGTTCTCCGACCTTGCTCAAGCTACGATGTTGATGCGTTTGAGAACGAGTCACTACGTGCAGCACTTCGTAATAACGGCCGTTCTCTTCCAGCAAGGTTTCGCTGATGCACTGCGCGCCTAATTCCTGTAACAGAGAGCGCAAGGTGTATGTGTGATGGACCGGACACAGCAGAAACTCGATCGTCGTATTCGGATGAGCATGAATAATCGCTTTAACCAACTCTGACATTAAATCTCCGCCAACGCCGGCGATGATCACCAGATGCTTTCCCTCATGTTGAGCAAGAGGCAAAGTGCCGACATCCTGGCAATGTATCTGCCAGTCAAACCCGGCTTGACGCGGAAAATAGCGCTCCAGACGCTGGTGCAGTAAATCCATCAAGTCCGGCACTATATCGACGAAATGCACTTGCGTGGCCGCCTGACGTTTTAGCAACGTCATGCCCAAAAATCCGTGGTCACAACAGCAGTCCCAGATGTGGTCATAGTGTTGTGTGACGAGGCTATCAAGGGTTTGCAGGCGTTTACTCAGTTTCATTCGTTTACAGCAAAGTCGTTAAAGAGGCGCTATTGTAGAGACTAAGCGCAGCTTGGCGAAGCATTTTCAGCAAAAGGGCCATTCTCAAGTACGGATACATGGCCGAAGAAAAGGACGATTTATCACGTGAACATTCTCCCGATCACTTCGCATCAAGCTCACTTGCTGGTGCCCATTTTTTCAGAGCTCGAACGTTACTATTTTGGTCAGGATGCGGCGAGCGAATGCGATATTCTTGATTATCTGCAACACGGTCTGTTCGCTGATCATTCCGGAGTCCGCTTGGTTGCGGCCAGTGTAAATGATCAGATAGTTGGTTTTGCCACGTACACCATTATGTATCCCGCGCCGCGTTTGTCCGGGCAGATGTATATGAAAGATTTGTTTGTATCGCAGCAGGCGCGAGGGCTCGGTGTGGGCGAGAAGTTGATGAAATACCTTGCCAGAGAAGCGCTGGATAAACAGTGTTTGCGCCTCGACTGGACCGCGGAAACCACCAACCCGGGTGCGGCGGCGTTTTATCAGAAAATTCATGCCGCCCAAGTGGCGGAAAAACAGTATTTTCGCTTTGAAGGTGATGCGCTCAAGGCGTTTGCCAAGGCATAAACACGCGGGGTGAGTTAAGGAGAATAACCATGATCAAGATACACGGGCTGGACCACATAGTGCTGCGCACTACCAAACTGGATCAGATGCTGCATTTTTATCAAACCATACTGGGCTGTCAGCTTGAACGGGAATTGCCGCAGGGGCTCACACAGCTTCGTGCGGGCAATGCGCTGATCGATATCGTGACCGTAGATAGCGAGCTCGGGCAACTGGGCGGTAAAGCGCCTGAGCAGGACGGACGCAATGTCGATCATTTTTGCTTGCAGATTACGCCAGTCGATGAAGGGGAACTGACGGCCTTTCTCGATGGTCACAATATTCCGCATTCGGATTTCGCCAAGCGTTATGGCGCGCAAGGTTTTGGGCGCTCAGTATATCTTGATGATCCCGAAGGCAATGTCGTGGAGCTGAAGCCCTACGTAGACAATTAAACAAAAACCATTATGCCAACGTCAAAGGAGTTCTCATTGAAGGATTATCAGGCTTATCTGTTCGATATGGATGGCACATTAGTGAATTCAGAACCGTTGAAAGGTCAGGCGCTAGCACTGGCTTGCCAGGAGTACGGACAGACTGTCGACCACAATATTTACAAGCAGGTAATGGGAGAAAACTGGCCAACGGTGACCGGACACTTTTTTCGCCATACCGGTATTTCTCCCGATTTAGCCGAATTCAACCGTCATTTTCGAACTCACTACGAGCGCCTGCTTAATGAAGCGTTAACCCTGACTCCGGGCGCGAAGAACTACATAGCCGAACTGAAACGACAGCATAAACGATGCGCAGTGGTCAGTTCTGCGGCGACATGGATGGTGGAGCGTATTCTGTCATCGCTGGATTTAGCCGATGCGTTTGATTTGGTCATTACTCAGGAGCATGTCACCCAACACAAGCCGCATCCTGAAGCTTACCTGCTGGCATTAAAAAGGCTCAATGTTGCAACAAAAGACGCGCTGGTATTCGAAGACTCTACTGCGGGCATTGAGGCTGGCTGCGCAAGCGGCTGCGACGTGATTGCAATTCAACACGAGTTTAACCGCCACAACGATCTGAGTCGTGCGCTCATGTCTATCCGCGATTTTGCTGCTTTGTTACCACAACCCGTGGAGCAGAGATAAGCCGAGCGCTGGTCAAACGGATTGCGGCCACATCGGTGGCGCGTTATGTTTGTGGTCAAATCATCAACAAGGAAGTCAACGTCATGAGCCAGGATCTCAAAGCCTCATCGCAACGCGTGCAGGATTTTCTCTCCCGCCATGGGCAGCAATTTGTGGTCAGGCAAATGCCTGCCTCAACCCGTACGGCGGCGGAAGCAGCAGAAGCGGTCGGTTGCACGATTGGTCAAATCGCAAAGTCGCTGATCTTCAAAAATAAAGCGACAGGTGAACCCGTACTGATCGTTGCGTCTGGTGCGAACATGGTGTGTACACGCAAAGTGGAGCAAGCCACGGGCATTAAGTTGAGCAAAGCGGACGCTGATTTTGTGCGTGAGAAAGTCGGCTATGCGATCGGTGGCGTTCCGCCAGTTGCCCATCATGCGCAAGTGACCACCATACTTGACCCGGCGCTTAAGCTTTATGACGCCATTTGGGCGGCGGCTGGCACGCCGAACTCCTTGTTTGAACTACACTCAAGCGATCTGGAACAGTTAACTCAGGGCACCTGGGTTGAACTGGCAAAGTAATCCAATACACAGTGTAAGGAGGCGTTATGAGTTTTCAACGACACGGCATTTCCATTGGGTTAGATAGGGTAGATGAGCAGTTTTTCGTGGTCATCAAGGCCGTAGGAACCCTGACTCATCAAGACTATGAAATTATGACACCGATGCTTGATGCGGCGCTGGTAAAAGTGAATGAACCGAAAGTCAAAGTGTTGTTTGATGCTACTGAGCTGGAAGGCTGGGAGCTGCGTGCCGCGTGGGACGATTTTAAGCTGGGCCTCAAACACGGCTCGGACTTCGATAAGATCGCGCTGTATGGTAAGCCCGGTTGGCAAGAGTTAGCGGCCAAGATTGGCAGTTGGTTCATCTCCGGTGAAATCC
>ERZ1673961.305-NODE-305-length-22636-cov-329.783048_pt1 | contig 22636 bp, 25 predicted proteins | sample MGYA00580189_ERZ1673961 | MGnify/ENA primary metagenome ERZ1673961 (study PRJEB41334, sample SAMN05608105) | rock metagenome | biome: terrestrial subsurface; feature: shale formation; material: shale | place: USA: Pennsylvania ... | reverse complement strand
TTTTTTACCATTACAGTGGAGAAAAAATGAATATTGTGCAATGAGTACAAAAGTTTTGACATACATTGTCTCTCTTTTGTATATCGTGGTTTATTTACAAAGCCAAGTTTTGAACTAAGCTCTGGCAATACATCAAAGTTTACAACATCTAATTTTCTTTTTGAGATATTGTGAAGTGCATTTCTAACTTGAAAAATATACTCCAATGAACTTCTATATATTTTGTGTTCTTCTTCTGTTATCTCTTTGCCTATTAAATCTTTAGTATTTTGTGTGCCATAAAGAATATAAGACATCCAAGAAATCATATTTGATTCTCTAAGTCCTCCATATCCATCTTTTATATTTGGCTCCATTTTTAGTGGATATTTTAAAAGTCTTTGTTTATGCTCTTCAAGTTTTTCAATTACAAAATCTTTTATATCTGTTTTTCTAATACTATTTAAAGTATTCTCATAAGCAAACCAAAGATATTTTGAACCACAAATTACCCTTGATTCAATAATTGATGTTTTTATTGTAATATCTTCTTTTACAGCATCTTCTATCTCATTTAGTTCATGAACTCTTGAACCTAGTTTTAATCCACAATCCCAAGCAAGAGTGATAAAATCCTCCATAATCTCTTTTAAATTATAACCTTTAATATCTTCATAAAGTATCATTAAATCAATATCAGAATAGATGCAAAGTTGTTCTCTTCCATAACTTCCAAGGGCAACTAAAGTAATAGGAATAGATGTACTCATAGGCTGGTATGAGCCAAAATGTTTTCTTAGAATATATTTATATAAAGAAGTTAAAAATTTATCTGTATGTTTTGTATTTTTTACAAAGAAATCTTTACCTCCTGTAGTGTCAAGTACAATATCAATCGATTTTTTATACTCTTTTATATGATTTTTAAATACCTTTGATATCTCAAAATCACTTGCATTATTTGAGATTAACTCTTCTACTTTTAAATTAACTTCATTTAAATTAAATTCACTAATCATAATAACTCTTTATGTATATCTAGTTTTTTTCTTAAGGTAATTCTATTTAATCCCAAATATTTTGCCATTTGAACTTGAGATTTATATTTTTTCTTGGCTGCTTTTAATAAAGGTACTTCAAAAAGATATAAGAAATCTTTATAAGAGTTTTCTCCTTGTAAGTTTGTAAACATGTAGTTTTCTAAAAACATTAAAATCTCATCTTCGCCTACTGTTTCAAAAAGATAAGAAAAGTATATAGACTTTCTTAAGCTATGAGCATTTTTATTTGTATTTAGCATAAGTTTTGAGGGAAGTATTTTTTCTGTTCTTAAAACTTTACTTGCCTCATTTGAAAACTTTTGAGTTAGTAGTTTTAAATCATCTTCTCTTTGATTTAAAGGTGGAATTGAAAGGGTAATAGAGAAAAAATCATTTAATTTTGGATTTAGTTTTTTTGCTTGTGTTGTTGCAATTATTCTAATCTCATTCTCTTCTATCCAAGATAAAAGAAGATCAACATTGGTTAGTTCTTCAATTTTTTCTATAATAATAGTTTGTTTATTAATATCTAAAACTTTTTGAGAAATATCTTTTTGAAGTTCATAGCATGTAAATATTTTTGCATCAGGAGTTATAAACTTTGCTAAAGTTTTCTTTCCTACTCCTGTTTCCCCATATATTAAAGCGTGAATATTTACAGCTTGTAAAAGTTTTGCTGAATTTAAAATCTCTTTAGAGTTTGATGATGCGGCTATAAACTCTTGCATTTTTTATCCTTTACTTTTTCTTTTTATCTAAATAAACAAATATTGCTAAAGCAACTAAGATTATTGATACACCAGAGATTAAATATAATGCATTAATCATCTCTTCATATCCATCAATAGCTATTTTAAATACAACAATTAAGGCTTCAATTGATAGAGCAATAATAATAGTAATTAAAAATTTTGTTATCATTTTTGTTTCAACTCTTGAACTTTTTGCATAAGATTTGAAAAATACCTCTTGTTCTAAAATGGTTTTTGCTAAATCAAAAATAGCCATACCTAAAGTAAGTGCTATTATTGGTTTAAACATAAACTCTAATTTAATATCTTGATTTTGAAATAAATATAATACAAAATCATATAATGAAAATAAGATTGTAATTACTGCTAGTGTAATCATTGAAAAGCCTACAAAAAGATAAAAACTTCTTGTCATAGCATGAAAAGGTTTATGTAGTTCAATTAAATTTAATTTTTCAAGTAAGATATCCAATCTAAAATCTAAAAATATAATTTCATCATCTTCTTTAATTGATACTGTAATACAGTTATTTCTAGTGGCACTACTTATATAAGGTTTTGAAAAAGCTATATGATTATTTTTTAATTCAAGTTTTGAAATTAAATGTGATCTATCTTTATCTTTACCTCTATTATCGGTTTTATTCTTATAAATATCATCTGAAGTTTGATGCTTTGTATTTTTATCTACAATATATACTAATTCAAGTGAAGGAAAAAGATTAAATAGTTGTGCAAAATTTATTTTTTTATGTGAAGATAATCTTCCTATATTTCTCAAACTCTCTTGTAGAAAATAATCAACTTTATCTTGGTTTTCTTCATATACTTCTAAAAACTCTCTCATTAGTACTCCTTTTGATACTTTAATAATACTAAAATTAAAAGCTATTTATATTATAAAGTATGTATAAAAACTATTCAATTGTATATAAATTAATTTTATTTGTAAAGGTCTTAAATAAAAGATTTAAAATTAAATGAATAAAAAATATATAATATATTGTATATAAAATATACACTAAGTATGTTTACAATCTAAAATTTATGTTTTATACTGAAAGCATAAAAACCAAAAGGAGACTTATGGAAAATTTTGCTGATGTAAAATATATCTTAGATGGGTTCTTGTTTGTATTTGCAGGAATTCTTGTTATGTGGATGGCAGCTGGGTTTGCTATGTTAGAAGCTGGTCTTACTAGAACAAAAAATAATGCAACTGTACTAACAAAAAATATTGCACTTTTTGCAATATCTTGTATTATGTTCTATTTTGTAGGATACAACTTTATGTATGGAGATGGTTCATCATTTATTGGAAGTGGAGCTATGCTTTCAGGTAAAACAAATGAAGCGATGGGATATCCAGTTATGGCTGATTTCTTTTTTCAAGTTGTATTTGTAGCAACAGCAGCTTCTGTTATCTCAGGGACAATTGCAGAAAGAATGAAACTATGGCCATTTCTTATATTTGTAGTTATATTAAGTGGTGTAATTTATCCAATTCAAGGTCACTGGACATGGGGTGGAAGTGAATTAGGTGGAATTCTTGCAGGTTTTTCTGATTTTGCTGGTTCTACAATTGTACACTCAGTTGGTGGTTGGGCTGCACTTGCTGGAGTTTTAATTCTTGGAGCAAGAAAAGGCAAGTATGGTAAAGATGGTAGTGTAAGACCAATTCCTGGTTCAAATTTAACACTAGCAACACTTGGTACATTTATTTTATGGATGGGTTGGTTTGGATTTAATGGTGGTTCACAATTAGCTTTAGGAAGTAAAGCAGATATTGATGGTATTGCTTTAGTTATTGCAGATACAAACATGGCAGCTTGTGCTGGTGCAATAGCAGCAGCTATATTGACACAATTAATTTACAAAAAAGTAGATTTAACAATGGTGTTAAATGGTGCTTTAGCAGGACTTGTATCTGTAACAGCAGGACCTGATTTGGGAATGGTTATTTCTTTTATTGAGGGTATTGTAGGTGGAGTTTTAGTTGTAATTGCAGTTCCTTTATGGGATAAATTAAAAATTGATGATCCAGTTGGTGCGCTTTCTGTTCACTTAGTTGCAGGTATTTGGGGAACATTAGCAGTTGGTATTTTTAATCCAGATGTTTCGTTTTTTGCACAAGTTAAAGGTGTAGTTATAATTGGTATTTTTGTATTTGTTTCATCATTTATTGTATGGAAAGTTCTTGATTTAGTAATTGGATTAAGAGTTGATGAGGAGACAGAAATCAATGGTCTTGATATTCATGAAACAGGTTTAGAAGCTTATCCTGAATTCAAAAGATCATAATCTATATAAAGGATTGACAAATGAAAAAAATTGAAGCGATTATTAAACCTTTTAAACTTGATGATGTAAAAGAAGCCTTAGTTGATTTAGGAATCACAGGCATGACAGTATCTGATGTAAAAGGTTATGGAAGACAACAAGGTCACTCTGAGCTTTACAGAGGTGCTGAGTATATTGTTGATTTTCTTGCAAAAATCAAAATAGAAGTAGTTGTAAATGATGAAGATGTTGAACAAACAATAAAAGCAATTATTGAATCTTCTAAAACAGGGAAAATTGGTGATGGTAAAATCTTTGTTACACCCTTAGATGAGGTTGTAAGAATTAGAACAGAACAAAGAGGTTCTGAAGCAGTTTAAAAGGGGCAAAGTGCCTCTTTTTAAACAAATGTATAAAATATATACAAAAAAAATAGTTCTACTTTTTAATTTCTTATTATAATTATTCTATAAAAATCATTTAGGGGATAATTTATGGAGATTGAATCAATATCTTATGTGCTAGATACCTTTTTTGCTATTTTTGCAATGGTATTAATCATTTTTATGGTTCCAGGTTTTGCTATGCTTGAAGCAGGACTTGTAAGAACAAAAAATGTTACAGCAGTCTTAACAATCAATACTTTAATTTACGCAGTTGCATCTTTAGCATTTTTACTTTTTGGATACTCAATTGCATTTGGTGATTTTGGAAGTGATAGCATGAGTAAATGGGCAGCTTTTCTTTTTCAAATGGCATTTGTGGGAAAAGTAGTAAATATTATGAGTGGAGGAGTTAGTGAAAGGGCAAAGGTTATTCCTTTGGCATTTTTTACAGTAATAATGGCATCTATTATTTATCCTCTTGTAGTAAATGTTACTTGGGGTGCAAACTTTTTAGAAAATACAATATTAAATTTAAGCATGTATGATTTAGCTGGTTCAACTGTAATTCATAGTACAGGAGGTTGGGCATTACTTGCTGCAATTTTAATTATTGGAAATAGAAAAGGAAGATATCCTAAAACTGGAGGAGTTAGAGTAATTCCAGCTTCAAATATTCCTTTAGTTACTTTAGGTGCAATGTTATTATGGATTGGTTGGTTTGGATTTAATGGTGGAAGTGTTGGCTCAATTGCTAGTAAAGAGAGTGCAAATGCAGTTGCACTTACTATTTTAAATACAAATACAGCAGGACTTGCAGGAGCTATAATGGTATCTATTATAATGTATATAAAGTATTTAAAGTTAGACTTAACAATGATATTAAATGGAGCGTTAGGTGGTTTAGTTGCAATTACTGCTGGACCTGATTTATATAATATTTATACACCCATATTAATTGGTGCAATTGGTGGAGCTTTAGTTGTATTTGCAGTATCATTTTTTGATAAACTAAGAATTGATGATCCAGTTGGTGCCCTTTCTGTTCATTTAGTAAATGGTATTTGGGGTACTTTAGCTGTTGGTATATTTGCTAGTAATGGTCAAGATATTACATTTTTTGGACAGTTAAAAGGAGTCTTTGTTGTTGGAGTATTTGCTTTTATTGTTTCATATGTGATTTTATTTGTGTTAAATAAAATTGTTACACTTAGAGCACATAGCGATGAAGAGATGCAAGGCTTGGATGTTCAAGAGTGTGGTCTTGAAGCATATCCTGAGTTTAAAAGAGCATTTTAATGCTTCTTGGTATTTTAAAATTTAAGATAATTTTAATTTAAACAATTTTTGTTAAAATATAAGAACTAAAAAAAGGAAAAGTAGTGAAGAAAATAGAAGCAATTATTAAACCATTTAAATTAGAAGATGTAAAAGATGCATTAAGTGAAGCTGGTATTACAGGTATGACAGTTTCTGATGTAAAAGGTTATGGAAGACAGCAAGGTCATTCTGAACTATATAGAGGCGCTGAATATGTTGTGGACTTCTTGCCAAAAATTAAATTAGAGCTTATTGTTGCAGAAGATCAAGTAGATAATACAATCTCTATAATTACAGAATCAGCAAAAACAGGAAAAATAGGTGATGGTAAAATTTTTGTTAGTAGTATTGAAAAAGTTGTAAGAATTAGAACAGGAGAAGAAGACGAGGAAGCTATTTAGTATGCAAAAATTTATAATTGATTCACCTTTGGACATGCATCTTCATTTAAGAGATGAAGATATGCTAAAACTTGTAGCTCCACATACATCACAAACTTTTGCAGGTGCATTAATAATGCCAAATTTAGTTCCTCCTGTAACAACAAAAGAGGCTTTAATTTCTTATAAAAATAGAATCTTAAAAGCATGCGAAGGGGACACTTTTATTCCATATATGACTCTATTCTTTCAAAATAATTATTCTTATGAATTTTTAAATGATATTAAAGATGAAATAATAGGAATTAAATTATATCCAGCAGGTATTACAACAAATTCAGAGACTGGTGTCTCTTCTATGGATGTAGATGTTTTAAGACCTACATTAGAAATAATGAGCAAGTTAAATATTCCTTTATGTGTTCATGGTGAAACAAATGGTTTTGTTATGGATAGAGAAAAAGAGTTTATGCCAATTTATGAATCTTTAGCATTAAATTTTCCTAATTTAAAAATTATAATGGAGCATATAACTACAAAAGATGCGGTTGAGCTTTTAAACAAATATGACAACCTATATGCAACTGTTACTTTACATCATCTATTGATTACGCTTGATGATGTAGCTGGCGGAGCTTTAAAACCACATCTATTTTGTAAACCTATAGCCAAAAGATATGAAGATAAAGAAGCTTTATTACAAGCAGCATTAAATGCTCATCCTAAGCTAATGTTTGGAAGTGATAGTGCTCCTCATCCTAAACATAAAAAAGAGTGTTGTGGTTGTGCTGCTGGGGTATTTACATCTCCTATTGCATTACAAGTATTAACAGAACTTTTTGAAAAATATGAAAAACTAGATAATTTAAATGCATTTGTTAGTTTGAATGCACAAAAAATATATGATTTTGAACCTTTAAATAAAAAAATAACTTTAATTAAAAAAGAGTTTGAAGTGCCAAATATTTATGAATATAAAAATGAAAATGTAGTTCCAATGTATGCAGGTGAAAAAATTAATTGGAGTATAGAAAGTATATTATAAAGTAAGCCTTTGCTTACTTTTAATAAATACCTTTTTCTGCTAATAAACGCTTGATATTTGCATTTGTTTCTTTTGCTTTTTGTTCTCTATCTTCTCTCATTATTCTTAATATATCTAGAGTTTCTTGTTTTTCATGATCAATATTTGCCTCAATTTGAACAGCTTTTCTATTATTTGAAATTCCAGAGAGTCCAACAAATTTTTCTTTATTATTAATGTAAAGTTTTGAAGATGAAGAAGTTGCATTTTTATTAAATACAATTACATCACCTTTTTTTAGATTTAATATATCTTCAACATTCATCTCTGTTTCTGCCATAATTGCTTGAATGTGCATTTTTGCACCTGAAATAAGTGTTGTTATATCTCTTCTTCTACTGATTTTTCTATTTTTCCCCTCAGAGAAAATTCTTTCAACAATTTTATTTAAAAGTTGTTCAATATAAGAAATAGGGTAACAAATAGACAAAAAACCTGATTCTTCATCAATAGTAATTTCAAGTACAACAAGTAAGACAATTTCATGATCAGAAATAATTTGAATTGCATTGGCATTTGTATCTCTTGATTCTATTTTGAAATTTAAAGTAGTTACTTCATCCCAAGCTCTATACATATGTTTTACAAACATTTTATAGAAGTGATCAAAAATCTCTACTTCAATTTCTGTTAATTCCCTATCTAAATTATCACTTGCAGCAACTGCTCCACTTCCTAGAAGTTCTGCAATTATTTTATGTGAAATTCCAGGGTTGCACTCAATTACTATTCTTCCCTCAAGAGGTTTAATTGATAGTGTATTAAGAGAAGTTAACTGAGGAATTGAAAGAATAAACTCTCCATAAGTCATTTGCTCAATTGAGTAAAGTTTTATATCTACAATTTTTCTAAGCATTGCTGAAAGATCAGTAATTAAATCTCTTAGCATCTTATCATGTAAAGTAGAAAAAGCTTTAAATTGTTCATTTGAGATTCTATTTGGTTTTTTAAAATCATAAATTGAATAGTTTTTTTCTTTAGATATAGGTTTTTCTTCGACGGTTGTGTCGATATCTTCACCTTGTTCGGCTATATCTAAAAGGGCATCAATCTCATCTTGACTTAAAAATTCAGCCATTCTTATCCTCTTATTTCAACTTCAGCATCTATTGAACCTAAGTCTTTAATTAATTTTATAGTTTCAATTATATCTGTAATAGGTAACTTCATTACTTTCATTGCTCTCATTAAATCAGAAACTGTTGGAGCACTTTTTGTGTTAATTAGGGCGTTGTCTATATTTACTTCTGCTGGGTTATTTCCAACTTTTACATCATCACCAATGTCAACACCTCTATTTATAGCTCTATCATTCCAATCTTCTTCATTTAAGTTTGATTTTTTTACTCTTAAAGTAAAGTTATCTCTACTTATTGTAACGGGGTCAATTTTGATATCAGCACCCGCAATTATAATCTCTCTGTTCATGTCAATTATGATTTTTCTTTTAAATGAATCATCAAGTTCAATATTTTGAACAACTGATAAAAATTTTACAATAGACATTGTTGGCGGTTTTTTTATTTTAATAGTTCTTGTATCAATAGCTTTTGCAATTCTTTTACCAAATCTAGCATTAACTTTTTTCTCAATTGCATCAGCATGTTTTGCACTATTTTTAAATAAACTTAAAGTTATCTCTTCTTCATTCCCTAATGTAAAATCAACTTCATTTTCTATTGTAGCACCATTATATATAAAACCAGTTGTTAAGTTTTTTAAATCAGCTACAACTGTACCTTGACCTAAAGCATAAACATTTCCATCAACACCTTTTAATTGAGTTAATAAAAGTTGCCCATGATCAATAGATTTCGCATCACCAATTGCAGAAACTTTAATTTTTATTTTATCCCCTTGCCTTGCAAATGGGGGAAGTTTTGCTGTTACCATAACTGCTGCAATATTTTTTGATTTTATTGAAGATGTTGGAATTTTTATATATGAATTTCTAAGAAGATTTTGCAGTGATTGCATTGTAAATTGACTTTTATCACCTGTTCCTGCAAGACCAACAATTAAGCCATATCCTATTAATTGGTTATCTCTAATACCAACTACATTTGAAATATCTTTAATTGTTTGTGCAAAAATTGATGATGTTAATAATAATAAAATAGCTAATATATTTCTCAATGAAACACCCTTGTACAATTTCATTCAATTTTATCTAAAATTTTATAAAATAAAGGTATAATCTACATAAAAATTATTTTAGGGTACTTTTTGAATATATATATTTATGGAAATGATGACTTTAAAGAAGAGATAGATAATCTTCTTGAACATTCAAATGTTAAATTCAGACTTGATGAAAATAGCTCTATTATTGAGCTTAAGAATCTAGATGAACTTAAAGATGCAATAGAAGAAAATCCTGAAGATATATATTTAATTGATGACTCAAAAATTATAAAAAAGAAATCTATTAATTCAAAATTTAAGTTTTTAAGACCTAAAGATGGCATAGAACAAGAGTATTTACTTGATCATGGAATAGGCGATATGTCTGTTGATTCTTTAGATGAATTAACAAAACATATTATTTATAAGCTTGATAATGAGCAAAATAGTATGATTGATGATGGCGTTGAAGAATCAATTAGAGATATAGTTGATGAAGCTTATGAGGTGAGCGATGAAGACTATCCTGAACTTGATGATGAATTAAGTTCATTATTAACTCATATTGATCCAAATGAAGATGATGATATGCAAGATTTCTTTGATAAAAGTCCTAAATTAGATGATGATATAATTGCAACTTCATCTAAAGATTACTTTGAAGATTATATAAATGAAGATCAAAAGCCTCAAACTTATGAAGATGTGATGACTCATTTGGAAGAAAATAGTTTAAATACACAAGACTTAGGTGAAGATGAACTTTTAAATGCTTTGGATGAACATGAAGCTACAGAAGCAGATTTAAGTGATCTTGATGAGCTTATGAATCTTCCAGAAGAAGAGATTCAAAGTGATATAAAAGATGATATAATAAGTAAAGATAAAATTGAAAATATTAAAGAAAATATATCTTTAAAAGGAGAAAATATGGCAAATGAGTTTTCAGAATTAGATAGTTTAAATGAAAATGATGTTTTATCAGCACTTGAAGGCTTGAGTGAAAATATTGAGCCAACAAACTCAATGCCAAGTATTGAAGAGGTTAAAAGTTCGCCAAATAAAACAGAAGAGAATAATACAATAAAACTTGATAGTAGCAATAGTACAGATATTGTTGCTTTAATTCAACAATTATTAAATAATAAAACTTTGGAGATTACTGTAAAGATTAAAGATTAATTATGGAAATGGATTTAATAGGTATTGCAGAAAATACTGTAAAGATTATCTTGATACTTGGTATGCCCTCACTTATTGTAAGTATGGTAATTGGGCTTTTGATTTCTATTTTCCAAGCAGTTACGCAAGTTTCTGATGCATCTTTAGCTTTCGTTCCTAAGATGATCTTTGTTTCTGTATTTGTACTTATATCATTGCCTTGGATGGGAGATCATATAACTACATATACAAAAGAACTTTGGGATATTATGCTGGTTTTTGGGAAATAAAATGATAGAAAAATTATATGATTTAAAAAAAACTCAAATTGATAGAAAATTAGTAGAAAAAGGTCGTTTGATGCAAGAAATAACGGCAATTGAAGCTGAACTTACAATTACACAAGCTAAGATTAATACAACTGGAGTTCAGCCTCATGGTGCAATTTCAGATTTTGCAATTTTGCAAATGCATAAAAATAGTATGAAAAAGCATATGTATAACTTAGAAATAAGAAGAAAAAATTTAGAAAGAAAACATCAACTTGTAGTTGATCAATTAGTTGAATTGCAAAAAGAGAGTGAACAATTTAATTATATATTGCAAGAAGAGAAAAAAGAAAAAATAAAATTAGCATTAAAAGCAGAGGAAGAAGCTTCATCTGAATATATGCAAAGTAAATATATAAGGTTAAAAGGATAAATATTGCTAAAAATACTATTTTCAATCGTTGTTTTAAGTTCAACTTTACTGTTTAGTGCAGAAGATTCAACTTCAAAGTTTATAAAACAAAGAATTGAAATTAGGGAATTAAAAAAAGAGTTAAATGAGTTTTATAATACAAAAGAGGCAGAGTATAAACAAAGAAAAAAAGAGCTAGAAGATTTACTTTCAAAAATAGAAAAAGAAAAAGATGAAATACAAAAACTAAGAGATCAAAACTTAGAAATACTTCAAGATATAAAAGGTGAAGTAAAGACAAAAACTGCAAAGATTTATAATAAAATGAAACCAAAAGTTTCAGCAGAGATATTTAATAAAATGATTGATGATGGCAATATAAATGAAGTTTTTGATATTATCTTGAAGCTTAAAGAGAAAAATGTTACTTTAATAATGCGTTATTTAAGTATTAAAAATGCTTCGCAATTAACTTTAATGTTTAAAGAATTTAATGATAATAAAATTAAAGGATAAATATGGCAGAAGAGAATGGGACAGTAGAAAACAAAAGTGGATCAAAAGGTTTAATGGTCGTATTAATAGTACTAATTGTAGTTTTATTACTAGCTGTTGGTGGAATGGCATATTTCCTTTTTTCAAAAGGTGCATTATCAAATGATAACAATACAAATGGACAAGAACAAACAGAAAAAAGTGTTGAAGAAAGTGATAGTTATAAAACAGCAATAAATGACTTAGTTTTAAATATTACAAATTCAAGGGGTAGAGAAAAGCTTATGAAGCTATCTTTTACTTTAAAAAGTACAGAAGAAAAGATTGAAGCTACAGTTGAAAAATACAAACCTGAAATAATAGATATTGTTATTACTCAAATAAGTGCTAGAAGTTCTGAGGAGCTTTTAACAGTTGGTGGAAAGGCTTTACTAAAAGAAGAGTTAATTGATGAAATAAATTCTGTTTTAAATGAAGTAACAGCTTCAAATGAAGATATACAAAAAGATAGTATTAAAAATTTATACTTTACAACTTTTGTAATTAAATAAATTCAATAAAAGGTAAAAGATGATTATTGCAGTAAAAAGAGCTTCAAAAAAAAGAATGATTATAAAGATTATTTCTATTATTGCAGTAATAATTATGTTTATTGCTTACTATTTTCATTTAAGTGAAAAATTTGCAAAAGAAGAAAAACAGACAGAATTAGCACAAATTCAAAACGATAAAAAACTTCAAGAAAAAAGAAGAAAAGCAAAAATAGAAAAGATTATTTATAGAGAAGTGGAAAGTGCAGTTGATTTAATTGGGCAGTTAAATGTAAGAAATGTAAAGATTGTTTCAAATAAAATTTTAATTGTATGTGATCCAAATACAAATATTGATGCTTTAGTAGTACGATACGGCACTTTAGCTTTAGTAAAAAGAACTATTGAAGATATAAAAATAGCAATTGATTTAAAATATATAGTAGAGAGTAAGTTTAATGAAGAGTAATTGTAAAAATATAGTTCTTATAAGTTTAGTGTTGATTTTTTTTAGTGCTTGTGCTGCAACAGAAGAAAAATTAAATTTTACAAAACCAAAAATGCAAATCCCAAAACCTACAAAAGTAATTGAAAAGAAAAAAGGCTCGTTATATACAAGAAAGGGTCCTTCTTTATTTGCAGATAAAAAAGATTTACAAATTGGTGATATTATTCAAGTTAGAATTGATGAGTCTTTAACTTCTGATACAAATAATAAAAGAGAGTTAACAAGAACAGATGAAACAAATCTTGGTGGGGGACTTTTGACTCCAATGGCTGGAAATGTATTAGGTGGAACAGTTGATAAGTATGCAAATAAGTTTAATAGAGTTGCAGGAGTTAATTTTAATACACAAAGTAATAGTACAAATGAAGGAGAAGTAAAAAGCTCTTTAGATGAGTCATTTTCAACTACGGTTTCAGTAATAATAGAAGAAACATATCAAAATGGAAACTATTTTATAAAAGGTAATAAGCAACTATTAATTGATGGACAAAGGCAAGAGTTAATAATCACAGGAGTTATACGACCTTATGATATTACACCTGAAAACTCTGTTTTATCTTCTCAAGTTGCTAATTTAAAAATCTTATATAAAAAAGATGGAGCAGAAAAAGATGCTTTACAAACACCATGGGGAACAAAGTTATTAAGAAAGATTTGGCCTTTTTAAACTAAATTTAAGAAATGTAATGTGATAATTAGTAAAGTTATTGCAAAAAGGAGTATTTATGCTAAATTCATTGAATGTTGCCCAATCTGGCTTATACGCCTCTAAAGTGGCTGTTGAAAACGTTTCTAATAATATAGCTAACGAAAATACTCCTGGATATAAAAAAAGAGTAATTGATCAAAGAGAGCTAGAACATTCAGATTCGAGATTTTACGGTCGTGGAGTAGAAGCAAGTTCAGCTTATAGAATTACATCTATTTATATGTCTCAAAATTTAATAAGAGAGACAACAAGAGAGAACTATTTTATACAAAAATCAGAAATGCTTGGTAATATCGAAACAGCATTTAAAGAGACAGAAGATAGTGGGTTATCTAAAGATATAAATAGATATTTACAAGCAGTTGAAAACTTAAGAACAAGCCCAACATCAGAAATATATAAATCTGATTTAATTACACATGGTAGTTTGCTAGTTGAAAATATGCAAACAATTTATGGGGATATAGAAAAAGCAGAAGAGCTTACAAAAGCATCAATGCAAGAAAATATCGATAAAGTAAATGGTATTTTAAAAGAGATTGGAAAAATCAATCAGCAATTAGGTAAAAGCCAAATGGCTTCAAATGATTTACTTGATAGAAGAGATCAATTAGAGTTACAATTATCAAAATATGCAGATATAAGTTCAGAAGAGTTTGCAGGAACTTATACTTTAAAAATTGGTGATGTTGTAGCAATTGGTAATAATACAATTATTAGAGATATTACTGTTGAAGATACTTATTCTCCTCAAGTTGATAGATTTTTAAAAGAAGATGGTAAAACTAGTTCAATTTTAGATGGTGTTACATTTGATAATGATGATACTATTACTTATAAACTAAATAATGAAAATGAAGTATCAATTAAATTTGGTGAAGCAATTGATACAGATGGTGATGGAAATCCTGATTTTACAGTTGATGAAACTAATTATGTAAGAGGTTTAGTAAGTAAAATAAACAATGACCCAGAACTATCAAAAACAGTTGTTGCTTATAATGGTACATATACTAAAAAGCCTGATGGTTCAAAAGTTACAAATGATACACAAGATAACTTTTTATTAATAGAAGCAGCAAATCCTGGTGAAAAAGGTAAGTTTGAGGGAAGATTAGTTGTAACTGAGCAAACAGATATAAATGATCCAACTAGTGTAACTTCAAAAAATACTGTATTTAGAGATGAATATCAAAGTAAAGATGGTGAAAATAGTGTGCAAATTTACGCATTTGATTCACCAATAGAGTTGAAATCTGGAGTTTTAAAAGCACAAAGTGAGAATTTAACAACAAGTTCTCCTTCAAATAAATTTACAATTTATAAAGATAAACTAGATGCATTAGCTCAAACTTTAAGTGATATTACTGATAAGTTTGTAAAAACAGGTGAGACTACTTATGTTGAGGGTGGAATATCAACTGATAGATATACAGGCGATCAAAATAATATTGTTGGTATTAATCTTTTTTCTGGATCAACTGTTAATACATTGAAATTCAATGCAAAAGAGGTAAATAACCTTGATCAGACAAAGTTAGATTATTTAGCAACTTTGCAATGGAAAACAAATATATCTTTTGAGGGAAAAGGACAAGATACTCCAGGCTTAGAAGCTACATCTATTTCTGAATATTTTCAAGAAGTTAGAATTAATGTATCTTCTGATAAAGAGACAAGTGATTTTTTACTTAAAACTCAAAAAGCTGTTAAGCAATCAGTTGAGAGTAGTTATGATAATTTAGTAAAAGTAGATAAAGATGAAGAGATGTTGAACTTAATAAAGTTCCAATCTGCTTATACAGCAAATGCTAAAATAGTTACAGTAGTGGATGAAATGCTACAAACTATTTTAGGATTAAGATAGAAGGAGTTTATTATGGCTGAGGGAATTTTAGGACTAGGAAGTGGTCAAGGTGCTTCGTTAAATCAAGAGTTAATTGATAAGTTAAAATCAGCAGAAAGAAAAGCTCAAGTAGAACCAATTGAAAGAAAATTAGAGACTTGGGATTTAGAAAAAGAAAAATTTGGAGAAATTCAAACGAAACTAAATGAATTACTTGAAGCTGTTAAACCTTTTGATTTATTTGTAAGTACAGGAACTGATGCTTTTGAACAAAAGATGGCGTCAACATCTGGAAGTTCAGTAATTTTTGATGCTCCTGATGCATCTAAACTTAATAATGGTGTAACAACAGTTAATGTTACACAATTAGCACAAAAAGATGTTTTCCAATCAAATAATGTTACAGAAGCAACTAAAAATGCACCAATAAATGCAGGTAATTTAAATATTACTGTAGGTGGTGTTACAAGCACTTTTGATACAACAGATAAAACTTATGATGAACTTGCTGCAGAAATTAGCAAAAAAGAGGGAATGACTGCTTCTGTTGAGCAAGTAGGAAGCGATTCTTTTAGATTGGTAATTAAAAGTAGTGATACAGGACTTGAGAACGCTTTGAGTATAACAGGTTCTGCAAGTCAAGCTTTAGGATATACAACTGATGGTACAGCTGAAAATGCAGCAAATCATATATTAGAAGCAAAAAATATGAAAGCAACTGTTGATGGAATTGATTATGAAACAGCAACAAATAACTTATCAGTTGATGGTGGTTTGAAAATCACTGCTTTAAGTCTTGGAGAATCATCAATTAATGTAAATGATGATACTGCACAAATTAATACGCAAGTAACAGATTTTGTTGCAAAGTATAATGAGTTTGTAACAATGATAGATGATGAACTTGCAAACCAAGATACTCCAATTTCAGATAAGTCTGCTTTAAGAGCTCTTCAAACAGGAATTAAAGATAAGATTTTTGGAACATATGGAACTGGTGATGATAAATCACTTTTTAATTATGGTTTTGAAGTTGATAAACAAGGAAGACTAGCTGTTGATACAGCAAAATTTCAAGATGCAATTGATAATGACTTTGAAGGATTAAGAGATCTATTTATTGGTAAAGCAGAAGCAAAAGGTTTAGGAACACAATTAAAAGAGTATTTAACTGACTCTACGCTATCAACTGGTTTAGTTGGAAGATATGATACTTATCTTACAGATAGAAAAGAGACACTAACAGAAGATAAAGATAAAGCAGTTAAAACTTTAGATAGTAAATATAATCAACTATCATTGCAATTTGCTGAATATGGCGCAATTATAAATCAAATGGAGGCTTCTTTTGCAGGACTTAAGCAAATGATACTTCAATCTACATCTCAAAATTAATAGGTAAATCTTTTACCTATTAATTATTCATAACTTCTTTTAAGTTAATATATAATATACTAAAATATCAAAGAACTAGACTTTTGGAGTTACTTAATGGGAATTGAAGCATACCAACAACAAAGTGCTATATCAGATGATCCTTATGTATTAATACTTAAACTTTATGAGGGATTATTAAAATATTTATCTTTTGTAAAAAGTGCAATGGAAAATGAAGATATAGAACAAAAATTTACATACATAAATAAATCAATAGCAATTTTTGATGAATTAAGAAATGTATTGGATTTTGATGGTGGTGACGTTGCATACTACTTAGATGGATTGTATTTATATCAAATTGAGACATTATTTTCAGCAGGAATTGATGATAATGTTAATTCTGTAAACCAGGTTATGAAAGTAACTCAAGGTTTGATTGACGCATGGAAAGACGAGACTGGTCTTTAAAAGCCTTAAGTGAGTTAGTTTATATTGACTCACTTGAATCTTATGATAAAGCACAAGCTTTAGTAAGATGGAATAAAGATTATTTAACTTCTAATAAAATTACTGACTTTGATTTATCTCTTCAAGATTTAGAAAAGCTTTCAGAACTATTTTTTAAAAACATTGCTTTTTTAAAAGAGTATAGAAAAGAGACACAAGATGAGTTAAAACAGACTCAAAAGTTAAAAGAGTTCGCTAAGAATAAATAGTTTTAACTATCTTTTTTTCATCTATTTTTCTATTGAAAATATATGCTCTTGCTAATTTTGGTATTTTGTTTATTCTACAAAACTCTTTAAATTTTTTATTCATAGTTTTTATAACATATGGACAAATCCAAATAAATTCATCACTAATACATACTGAAACTTGATTTGATATTACTGTTTGTTGTTGTTTTAATATCTCATCTCTTTGAGCCTTTGATAGTAAAAAACCCTCTTTTTTTAAGTGCTTATCAATAACTTTAATATTTAAGTTTTCATCATGTAAGTTTTTAAAAATAGTAAGACTTTTCTCTTTAAATATAGGAGTATAATTTATATTTAGAGATTTTAAATCTTTTTGTAGAAAATCAAAGCTTTTAAAGACACCATTTTCAAACTCATTTATAAATTTATTTGAAAATTCATGTCTAAAATAGTTTCTTTTATATTTATCTTCAAAGTTTGATTTATCAACAAAATATTTAATACTATTTTCTTTTAAAAACTCTTCAAGTTTTTGTTTTGAGATATGAAGAAGTGGTCTTATAATTTTGTAGTTTTCTTTGTCTGTGCACTCTTGTAAGCCAAGAAGTTCTACTAAACCTGCTCCTTTTGAAAGTTGCATTAAGAACCACTCTAATTTATCATTTAGTTGATGTGCTGTGATTAGATTGTCATAGCTGTTTTCAATCATTATTTCATCAAAGAAGTTGTATCTTATATCCCTTGCCTTTTTTTCAATATTGCTTCCTGTTAATGTAACTTCTTTTATGAATATTTGTTTATCATATTTTTTTGCTAAGGTTTTTGCATACTCTAATTCTTCTTTTGATTCTTCTCTTAGATTATAGTTTACAATTGCAATATCAAAATTGATTTCATTTTCTTTTAAAAGAAAAAATAAAGCAGTAGAGTCAACACCAGCTGAAAATGCTAGTAAATTTTTCTTTGATGTTAACTCAGATAAATTTAATTGCATTTTTCTACTACTGTTGCTAGAATTTTATCACCTGCAAGTTCTGTTGCTTTTACTTTATAAACTTTTCCAAACTCTATTTGTTCATCTAGTTCATTGTCATTTATATATATTTCTCCATCAATATCAGGAGCCCAAATAGTTTTTCTTGCACTTAGTAGATATTCGTGTTCATCACTTTGCTTATCTATATAAACTTCAAACTCTTTTCCTATTTCATTTTCAAGTGATTCAAAAGTCGTGTTTGTAATAATCTCTCCTAAATCTTGTGCTCTTGAATCAATAAGATCTTGTTCGATTTTTTCATTGCTTTTGCAAGCTGTTGTTCCCTCTTCATCTGAATAAGAAAATACATTTGCTCTATCAAACTTAAACTCTTCAAGATAATCACAAAGCTCTTGAAAGTCTTCTTGTGTTTCTCCTGGGTGACCTGCTATAAAAGTAGTTCTTACAAAAGAGTTTGGTTTTGATCTCATGTGTGACATAAGTTCTCTTAATTTCTCAACACCTTTACCTCTTTTCATAATCTTTAACATAGAAGCACTTATATGTTGTAAAGGCATATCAAAGTAGTTTACAAATATTTTTGAATCTGCAATTTTATCAATTAATTCCAATGATGTAGTTGATGGATATAAATATAAAATTCTAGCTGTTTTTACACCCTTGATCTTTTCAATTTCATCAATTAAAGAAATAAGCCCATCTTTATATCCTAAATCTCTTAAAAATGATGAAGAGTCTTGTGATACAAAAGAAAAATCAATATAACCTTTACTTACCAATGATTTTACTTCTTTTACAAGTGATTCTAAAGTCCTTGAGTGAAGTTTTCCTTTAAAGCTAGGAATTGCACAAAATGAGCAAGATTGGTTACAGCCCTCACTTAACTTTACATAAGCATGATAGTTTGAACCTGTAATTACTCTTTCATTAGTATCATTTACTAAAAACACTTCATCTTTAAAGTTTGATTGTTTTTGTTGTACTAATTCATCAATTCTATCATAATCTCCAACACCTGTAAAAACATCAATTTCTGGTAACTCTTTTTGTAGCTCTTCTTTGTATCTTTCACTTAAGCAACCAGCCATTACTAAAACTGAGTCTTCTTTTCTTTGTTCATGAAGATTTAAAATTGTGTTTATACTCTCTTCTTTTGCACTATCAATAAATCCACATGTATTTACAATAATAACATCAGCTTTGTCGTTATCATTTGTTAGTTTATATTCACTTAGTTTACCAAGCATAACTTCTGAATCAACAAGGTTTTTTGTACAGCCTAGACTTACTAAGTGTAAAGTTTTTGTAGGTTTTGTTTCGCTAAATTTCATTATTTTTTATCTTTGTTTAATTTTTTGCGAATTTTAGCATAATCTTAAATTTTTGTAAATATCAAGTATTAAGTTGTTTATACTCTTTTTTAGTACATTTAGATAAAATAGAATATAAGTAATTAAAAACTGTTAAAATTAAAATTATACTTACAATGAGAGGATAAATTCTACTGCTTAAGGTAAATAATATATAATACACTTTTAAAACAGTTTAAGAGAGATAATCATAAAAAATAAAATTATTTTCTCATTGTTTTTATAGTGACTATTTTCTTTACAGCTTGTAGTAATAAAGCTATTAAAATGAATCTATTAAAGTAAATGTTTCATTAAAAATGCACTTTTAGAAGCTTAGATGTTAAAAATTAGGAGGATAAAAAATGGGTAGAGCGAATTTAAAAATTCTTTATGTAGATGATAGTACAACTATATTAGATATGTTAGCTAGTTCATTAATTGAATTAGGTTATCTTGATACAAAATCAGCAGAAGATGGAATAGAAGCTTTAGCTCTTTGCGAAGAAGAAGAGTTTGATTTAATTATTACAGATATTAATATGCCAAATATGAATGGCTTTGAGTTTATAGAGAATCTAAGAAATAAATATAATTATATGAGTACACCTATTTTAGTATTGACAACTGAGAGTAGTGATGAGATGAAAGAAAAGGGTTATCAAGTTGGAGCAACTTCATGGATGGTAAAACCTTTTACTACAACTCTTTTAGGTGCTTCTATTGAAAAGACAATTGAAAAAACTGAGCAAGTAGATAATTTTTAAAACCTTTTATCATCAATAATTTTAAAATTTAAAGTGGTGTACTTTAAAAGTACACCTAAAAAATATTAAATCCAAATATTATCAAGTAGTCTTGTATTTCCAAATCTTGCAACTACTAATATTATTGTATTTTTTAATTCAATTTCTTCAATTTGAATAAAATCTCTATTTACAATTGCTATATATTCTACATCTAAATCTTTCATTATTTCATACATCTTTGCTTTTAATACTTTTGATTTTATTTCTTTTTTTCCTACAAGTGAGGCAGCTTGATATAAAGATTTTGAAATTAAAAGTGCTTCTTTTCTTTGTGTTTCACTTAAATATATATTTCTAGAACTAAGAGCTAAACCATCTTTTTCTCTTACAATTTCACAGGGAACAATATTGATATCTAAAAATAGATTTTTAACCATTTGTTGAATAAGTGTTAATTGTTGGGCATCTTTTTTACCAAAGTATGCATTTGTTGGTTTTGTAAGGTTAAACAGCTTTAATACTACTTGCAAAACACCATCAAAGTGACCTGGTCTAGTTTTACCCTCTAAAACATAACTTTTACTTGGAGCTTTTATTAAGACTTCATCTTCTTCATACATTGTTGATATTTCAGGCATGAAAATATAATCAACTTTGCAAATTTCACAAATTTTTTTATCTGCTTCATCTTTTTTTGGATATTTATCTAAATCTTCTCCTGGTAAAAACTGAGTTGGATTTACAAAAATAGATACTATTACTATATCATTTTCTTCTCTTGCTTTTTTTATAAGTGAGATATGTCCATCATGTAATGCTCCCATTGTTGGTACAAATCCTACACTTGAAGTTATATTTTTTCGTATATTTCTTAATTGTTCAATAGTTGTTAAAATTTCCAATTTTTTTCCTTATTCATTGTTATAATTTGGATTTAGTTTTAAAAGAACTAAATCAGCTAAAATATTTCCTAATAGTGTTAAAAATGCACCAATAATAAGTATTCCCATAATTACAGGATAGTCATGTGCAAGTGCACTTTTGTAAAATAAAAGTCCCATTCCATCAATAGAAAAAATTGATTCTAAAATAACACTTCCTCCAATAATTGCTGGAAGTGAAAGTCCTAAAAGTGTTATTACTGGTGGATACAGATTTGGTAAAATATAGTATCTTAAAAGTTGTTTTTTACTTAAACCTCTTGCTTTTGCAAAAAAAATATAATCAGATTTTAGTATTTCAATCACAAGTGATCTTACATAAAGTGTTAAGCTTCCAATTCCTGCAAATACAATTACAAATATAGGCATAATTAAATGCCAAAGAAAATCTAAGTAGTAATTTAAACTTCCATCATTTGGTACTGAATGTAATCCTGCTATTGGAAAAAGTTCTAAGTTTACAGAAAATACTAAGATTAAAATAAGTGCTAAATAAAAAGATGGCATAGAAAAACTTAATAATGAAAGTTGTGTTGCAAACTTGTCAAAAAGCTTTGATTTACTAAAAGCTGCTTTTATTCCAAGATAAAGTGATAAAACAAAAATAAGAACCATTGAACTTATATTTAAAATAAGTGTAATTGGTAATCTTGTAATAATTTCATTTTTTACCATTGTTCCACTTGCAAAAGATATTCCAAAATCTAATTGCAAAATAGCACTTAACCAAGAAAAATATTGTAAATATAAAGGTTTATCAAGACCATATACAGCTTTTAGTTGCTCTATTGATTCTTTTGTTATATTAGGATTTAACTCTCCACTTGCAAAAAATGAGTTTGGAGCTAAATTAATAGCAAAAAAAGATATAAGGCTTATAATAATAAGCATAACAATTAGGTATAATAGTTTTTTAAATACAATATTCATAAAAGTATTATACAAAAGATAGGTTTAATTATGATAGGAATTGATGTAGCTTCTATAAATAGAATAAAAAAAATGCATGATAGGTTTGGAATAAAAGCTTATGAAAAGTTTTTAAGTGATAAAGAAATTTTATTAGTTAAAAAAGTTGAAACTGCTGCTGGATTTTGGGCTGCTAAAGAGGCTGCTAGTAAAGCTTTGGGAACTGGTATTGGAAAAGAGTGCTCTTTTCATGATATAAAAATAAAAAAAAGTAAATTAGGTGCTCCAAAATTAAAATATAAAAAACATATAAGAAAGAAATTTAAAATAAAAAAATCTTA
>ERZ1673961.304-NODE-304-length-22688-cov-7.354571_pt1 | contig 22688 bp, 17 predicted proteins | sample MGYA00580189_ERZ1673961 | MGnify/ENA primary metagenome ERZ1673961 (study PRJEB41334, sample SAMN05608105) | rock metagenome | biome: terrestrial subsurface; feature: shale formation; material: shale | place: USA: Pennsylvania ... | reverse complement strand
CCTAGGCGTACTTTCAAGCGTGTTTTTATTGGCTCAAGCAGCCCTGCTCGCCTCTATTCTTCATCAATTGATCATCGAACAAGTCGACAAAAGTGAACTCATTTGGCACTTTGTCGGACTGGGTGGAACCGTTATTGGTCGTGCAGCCTGTACTTGGGGTCGCGAAATCGCCGGTTATCGTTGCGGTGAACAGATCAGAGTTTATATTCGTCAACTTATTTTGGACAAGGTCCATAAGTTGGGGCCGGCTTACATCAAAGGTAAGCCAGCAGGTAGCTGGGCGACGTTGATCTTAGAGCAAGTGGAAGACATGCAAGATTTCTTTTCTCGCTACCTCCCTCAAATGTCGTTATCGGTTTTGATTCCTTTCATCATTCTGATCGTCGTGTTCCCAGTAAACTGGGCGGCTGGTTTGATTTTCCTGGTTACGGCTCCTCTGGTCCCTATCTTTATGGCATTGGTTGGTAAAAAAGCCGCAGAAGCAAACCGCAAAAATTTCAAAGCGATGCAACGTTTGTCAGGTCACTTCTATGACCGTCTACAAGCCATGACGACCATCCGTCTGTTTGATCGCACCAAGTCTGAAACAGAAACGCTCAAGGGAGCCTCTGAGGTCTTCCGTACCCGAACAATGGATGTGTTAAAAATCGCATTCTTGTCTTCGGCAGTTTTAGAGTTCTTTACCTCTATTTCCATTGCGATTACCGCCGTTTACTTCGGTTTCAGCTACATCGGTGAGTTAAACTTTGGCTACTATGGCGCAGGAGTAACGCTGTTCGCAGGTCTGTTTATTCTGATCCTAGCTCCTGAGTTTTATCAGCCGCTACGCGACTTAGGTACTTACTACCACGCGAAGCAACAAGCGGTTGGCGCGGCAGAAAGTATTGTCGAGTTTTTGGAACTAGAGGTCGACCACGTAAAAGATGGTAACCAGATTCTAGACCAAGATGCACCGATCCAGATTGAAGCCAATGATCTCGTCGTCCTTAGTCCGGAAGGTAAACAACTTGCAGGGCCTCTATCTTTCTCACTAGAAGCCAATCAAAGCACAGCACTTGTTGGCCCAAGTGGTGCAGGTAAAACCAGCCTTGTGAATACCATTCTTGGCTTTATGCCTTACCAAGGCAGTCTAAAAATCAATGGTTGTGAGTTATCACAACTCGATCTTGCCACATGGCGTAAAACTATTAGCTGGATTGGTCAAAACCCGATGTTGCTTCATGGCAGTATTCGTGACAACGTCACACTGGGTAAACACAATGTCCAAGACGACGCAGTCAATGCCGTGCTGAAGGACTCACACGCTGCAGAATTTGTTGAAATGCACGGTCTGGACTACCCAATTTCTGATCGTTCTGGTGGTTTGTCCGTTGGTCAGGCACAACGTCTGGCTCTTTCTCGAGCTATGCTGCAAAACGGCCGTTTTTGGTTACTCGATGAGCCAACTGCGAGTTTAGATGCACGTAGCGAAAGACTGGTGATGGAAGGGATCGGTAAATATACCCAATCAACCACGAACCTGATGATCACTCACCAGCTTGCACCATTGAAAAACGTCTCACAGATCTTAGTGATGCAAAACGGTCAGATTGTTCAGCGCGGTGACTATACTACTCTCTCGTCTGAGGACGGTTTATTCAAAGACATGCTAGAAGCTAATTTAGCCCAGCGTGAATCAGACAAGGGGAACTTAGATGCGTGATTTACTCCCTTACTTAAAACTGTATAAAAAGCACTGGTTTGGTTTGTCATTAGGGATGCTATTGGCATTCCTGACTCTTGCAGCTTCAATTGGACTGTTGACCCTTTCTGGTTGGTTTATTTCTGCCGCTTCAGTCGCAGGATTAACCATCGCAAGAGAAACCTTTAACTACATGCTTCCTGGCGCAGGTGTCCGTGGTGCTGCCATGGCACGTACCGCTGGCCGTTGGGGTGAGCGCGTGGTGAGCCACAATGCCACATTTAAGCTGCTTACCGATTTACGTATATTCTTCTTCGAGAAGCTTTCTCCGCTTATTCCGGGTCGAGTTTCAACCATGCGTGATGCGGACGTGCTTAACCGCCTGGTTGCTGATGTCGATGCGATGGATCACGTCTACTTGCGCCTTATCAGCCCAGTGATAATAGGTATATTCGGCATCCTGAGTTTAACCGCGGTGCTGGCATTCTTTGACTGGCACTTGGCTATGCTGTTGGGTTCCGTACTCACTGTTATGCTGTTGGTTTGGCCGGTGCTGTTCTACAAACTCGGCAAAAAGAATGGTGCACACCTGACACATCGCAAAGCTGAACTGCGCGTTGCGACTCTTGACTGGTTACAAGGCTATAGCGAGCTGAGTATTTTTGGTGCAGAAGAACGTTACCGCAACTTGATTCTAGACAAGCAAAAACAGCTGCTTTCCAATCAGTTTGTTAACGCGAATCTCACTGGTATGGCATCAGGTCTACTGATGTTGGCTAACGGTCTGACGCTGGTAATGATGTTATGGTTTGCTGCGGATGGCGTTGGTGGTCGAGCTCCGGATCCGTGGATTGCGCTTTTCGCCTTTGCAACCATGGCAAGTTTCGAAATCCTAATGCCTATTGCAGGTGCGTTTCAGTATCTGGGTCAAACCTTGACGTCGGCACGCCGTCTGAATGAGGTTATTCTTGCTAAACCAGATGTTGTTTTTCCTCAGCAGTCGAGTCGTGAAGACAAACCGTTGGATATCGAGTTTGACAACATTAGCTTTGCGTATCCGGATGGCCAGCAAAAAGTGCTGAACGATTTATCGCTATCTCTGCCTCTGGGTTCAAAAACCGCAGTGGTTGGTCAAACTGGTTCGGGCAAGTCGACACTTATTCAACTGCTGTGTCGCTACTGGGACGTGAACCAAGGTGAAGTACGTATTGGTGGCGCATCACTAAAAGACTGGGGCGAATCTGATTTGCGTTCAGCTATTACCGTCGTTAGCCAGCGTGTAGACGTACTAAATGGCACACTGCGTGACAACCTCCTGATGGCTGCGCCCGATGCAACTGATGAACAACTGGCTGATATTTTAACTCAGGTTGATCTTGGCGGCCTGCTTGAAGAACCAGGCTTAAGCGCGTGGTTAGGCGATGGCGGTCGTCAGCTCTCTGGTGGCGAAAAGCGCCGTATTGGCATTGCTCGAGCGCTGTTACGTGACGCGCCAATTCTGCTGTTAGATGAGCCTACTGAAGGCCTTGATAAACGCACGGAGCAAAAAGTGATGGCGTTATTCAACCAGCACTTTGCTAACAAGACCGTCGTGTTCATTACGCACCGACTCATCGAGCTGGAGAACATGGATAACATCTGCTTGATGGAGCAAGGGGAAATCATTGAGCAAGGCAACCACAATGCGTTGATAGCGCAACAAGGTCGCTACTTCCAATTGTTGCAGTCTTTATAGAGATAAAAACGCAAAGGGCTCATCAAAAGATGAGCCCTTTTTTATTGGCAAGCATCAATCACAGCGTTCTGACTGAGCTAAATATGCCGCCATTTCTGCTTCAGGAACCATGCCACCGCCCGTCGCCCAAACGAGATGCGTTGCACCATTCAGCTTCTCGTTGTTAATGTTCATACGAGCCAGGTACTCTTTGTTATTCGACACATGAACCGCACCGACCATTCCAGCAAGCGCTGACGGCTCGAGACGAATATTTTCAAGATCACTCAACTCACCTAAATGATGGTACATACCCTCATCGGAGATGGTGTAATACCCATCTAACAACCTTTCCATTGCCCGCCCGACAAAGCCAGAAGCCCGCCCCACTGCGAGACCATCAGCGGCAGTAACATTATCAATGCCTAAATCCTGAACTGAAATTTGGTCATGCAAACCGGTATGCACACCTAATAACATGCAGGGAGAGTGAGTTGGCTCAGCAAAGATACAATGGACGTGGTCACCAAAAGCCATTTTGAGCCCAAATGCGACACCGCCCGGGCCACCACCCACCCCACATGGCAGGTAGACAAACAGTGGATGGTGTTCATCAACAGCAACACTTAACTCTTCAAACTGTTGCTTCAGTCGCTCCCCTGCAACTGAGTATCCCAAGAATAGGGTTTGTGAGTTTTCGTCGTCAATAAAGAAACAGTTAGGGTCTTGCTCTGCTTCTTTACGGCCCTGCTCCACCGCGACACCGCAATCTTGTTCGTATTCAACAACATTAACACCATGAGAACGGAGTTTGTCTTTTTTCCATTGGCGAGCATCGGCAGACATATGGACTGACACAGAGAACCCAAGTTTTGCGCTCATTATGCCAATCGACATACCTAAGTTACCGGTCGAACCTACTGCGATAGAGTATTGTTGGAAAAACTGGCGAAACTCCTCGCTGAAGAGTTTGCTGTAATCATCCCCTTCACTCAGTAATCCCGCTTCCATCGCGAGCTTTTCTGCATGCGTCAATACTTCGTAAATACCGCCACGAGCTTTTATTGAACCTGAGATGGGTAGATGACTGTCCTTCTTCAACATTAAGCGACCCGAAATCGGGGTTTTATACTGAGTTTCCAGACATGCTTTCATGTTGGGAATGTCAACAACAGGCGATTCAATAATGCCGTTATTGCCAGAGGTTTCAGGAAAGGCTTGCATGATGTAAGGCGCAAATCGCTTCAAGCGTTGGCTCGCAGCATCAATATCTTCAGCGTCTAAACCAACGTAAGGTAATCCCTCTTCTAAAGAAGTCACATTTGGGTTAAACCAGCAGACTTCTTTCAAATCGATTAACTGTGTCAGGAGGGGAAATTGTTTTTGTAGTTCTTTGGTGTTGTGCAAAGCCATGTTAATCCCATCTTATTCAACCTTTGCAGAGGTAAAGTGCGCAACATGAAAAGTGGTGTGATGTTTGGCTCATCTACCCATGCGTTGGTTAGTTAAACAAAAGCGCCGCAAGTGCGACGCTTTGAGTAGTTCAGTGTTGGTTCAAACTACGCGTACTGTTCTTCAAACTCTTTCATAAAGTCTACAAGCGCCTGAACACCCTCAAGTGTCATTGCGTTGTAGATTGACGCACGCATACCACCTACGGCACGGTGACCTTTCAAAGATTTCAAGCCTTTCGCATCGGCTAGCTCTAAGAAAGTGCTATCAAGCTCTGGCTTCGCTAACTGGAACGGTACGTTCATCAGTGAACGGTTAGCAGAGTGAATACCGTTACGGTAGAAGTCTGACTGATCAATGAAGTCGTAAAGCAATTTCGCTTTTGCACGATTCACTTTCTCAATACTCTTAACTCCACCTTCTGCTTTTAGCCATTTGAATACAAGGCCAGATAGGTACCAAGCAAATGTTGGAGGCGTATTGAACATAGACTCTTTTTCTGCAAGTACAGTGAAATCTAGAATGCTCGGCAGTTCTTGTTTTGCCATACCCAATAAATCATCACGTACGATAACGATAGAAATACCAGATGGGCCGATGTTTTTCTGAGCACCCGCATAGATAACGCCGTATTTAGAAACGTCGATCTCACGCGAAAGAATCGTAGAAGACATGTCTGCAACAATTGGCTTGTCGGTAACAGGCAAATCGTTGATTTCAATACCATCGATGGTTTCGTTAGGACAGAAATGAACGTAAGCCGCGTCTGGTGCAATTTCCCACTCACTTGCAGGTTTTACTGCCAGTTTGCCGTCAATTTCTGTTTTTGCGTCAAAAACGTCTGGTTCACAGTATTTCTTCGCTTCTGCGACTGCGCTTTCTGCCCAGTAACCGCCATCAATGTAAGTAGCAGTTTTGGCTTCACCCAAAAGGTTTAGCGGAACAGCAGCAAACTGAGCGCGAGCGCCACCTTGGCAAAATAGGACTTTGTAGTTCTCTGGAATGTTTAAAAGGTCACGCAGGTCTTGTTCAGCTTCTTCAGCAACTTTAATGAACTCTTTGCTTCGGTGGCTAATTTCCATCACGGAAGTGCCCAGACCTTGCCAGTTTAATAGTTCATTTTGTGCTTGTTGCATAACTGCTTTTGGCAGACCTGCTGGTCCTGCGCTGAAGTTAAATACGATGTCCGTATTTTGTTCCATGATGCTCATTGCTCCTGCTCAATATATGTCGAAATTAATGTACTCAAATAATCTCGAGATGCGGGCCTGGGAAGGCTTTTAGGGTCATCAGCGCAGACACTGTTTATCGCGCGAAAACTCTCTAACAAAGTTCCGATGCCTTCATCTTGATATATGTTGGGTATATCACGTTTTTGCGGCGATAAAAACAAGAAAAGAGGTCCTACGACCTCTTTTTAAACTGAAAACGCCATATGAGCGTAATTAACTAACGATGATTGTCTATTTTTGCATCAGCGCTGGCATCAATAACGCGATCAATGGGAACTCGTGTCCGTTCTCGAATTTTAACTTACCATCACCGATTTGAGCCTTAAGTTGGTAACCACCCTCAACTTTGTCGATTAACTCCATGATTAACAACTCATCTATTCCTTCTTGAATAAACGGGTAATGATCAACTAACTCATCGGAGAAATACGTACTCAGAGCGCCGTTAGTTACATTGACTAACTTCATCGGATTCTGGGTGATTTGCTCGGTACCTTGCGGTATAGACAATTCCCATTCGTTATGGAATTTGCCTTCACCAAACGCGAGTGACAGTTCGTTCACTGAAAGGTTGAAGCCTTTACTAAACAGCGTATCAATGTGAGGCAATAGGCTGGCCACTTCTTGCTCACTCAGCACTGCAGAGCTCTGATAGATAGACATAATCTCATCGAACGATTGGCTATCGACATCGGCGATGGAAAAGTCGAGCTTAAAGTCGTCAACATCGGTGCCATCCGTAAGGCGCAGGTTTTTCGCCGCCAGATTAAACTGACTGTTCAGCTTTTCGCCCGTCTCATCCGTCGCTGTATTGCCGCTGTAGTTAGCATTTTCAATTAAGAACACCGGGGTCATAGTAGAATCCACCACATCCAGTTTCTCTAACGAAAATACCTGCTCACCTAGCCAGTAACCTTTAACTTGTTTTCCTTTACCCTGCCCTGTCAAACCGTTCAAATGCAGTTCGTCACCGTTGACAAAATCAACCTGAACATAGGGAACCGAAACCTGATAATTAAGATCGCCTAAAACCGTCACGTTACCCGATACTTTCGCAGGGCTTGTCGACACTGAGATATCTTCAGCTTCATTGCGGTAATGCCAGCTGTCTAAGTCCAATGTAAATGCAGTATTACCATTGAGTTGCGTCTGACTTTGCAACGTAAGCGGCAAAAAGTCGTTTTCTACTAATTTTGAATCCGCTGTAAGGCTGGTTAACCCATGGCTAACATCACTTGTGACATCAAAAGTTGTAGGTATGCTGTCACGCAACAATTGCGTCTTTAACTCCGGGTCAACTACCGTATATCGGGTTAGCACAACCGAAGACAGGTAACCACGCTGATACTCAATCACTTCTCCTTTGATCATTTCATCGTTCATATTCGCGATACCATCTTCAATGATGGACTGACCAATTTGACCAACGGCGAGTGGCCAACAGAGCGCGAGTGAAATTGCACCGCCAATGGCGCCAAGTTTTTTAAGATTTTGCATAACGTCACTTTTCAGGTATTTGTGTTCAGTCTAACCCAAACCCTCGGCGGATAAAACATTGAGATAAATCAGACTATTGTTGCTTATTCTAGACCATTAATCAGGAATCATACTTAGCTCGCACTCATTCCGTCGTTTTATTGATAGGGTTTGCTTGGAGAAGTTTTAACCGGAGCTCAACTACCTGTGAATCGCTACGCTGTATTGTGTCTCGACAACAATCCAATCAGTGCCGAACAGTTTCGATTGGAGCTGTCTGCTTTCTCTAGCAAATTTGATATTTTTTCTGTTGAATCCATTGAAGAAGCGCAAAGTGCACTTGAGTATCTCGAACAACAGAAGCAGACTGTCGCACTCGTCATCGCCAGCCACCATGCTCATTTTAATGGCGTGGAATTTCTTATTGGTCTCGACCGGGCACCACATACAGAAAGCGCACGAAAAATCCTCATTAGTTGCTCCTCGGATATCCAAGCGATACTCACTGCCGTTAACGAAGGTCGATTAGATCACTGCCTGACAAAGCCGCTCCCGGATAAGGTGCTGTTCAATACGGTTCAAAAAGAGTTAACGCAGTTTATTTTACGCAACTGTCATGAGGACTTGCTCGGCTACAGCCAAGTATTGGACCAACATAAATTGCTGCGAGCGCACATTGAGAATCAGATGCAGAAATACCAAGCGGGCTTTCTGCATGACTATCACTCAATGTCCGATGCAGAGCTTGCAGAGCAAGTAATTACCGCCTTGCAACTGTTTTTCAAAGATAGCGACGACACCCATGCCTGCCGTACCTACTCGCCTGAACATTTATTGACGGTTGAAGGTGAACCCAACAACTTTCTCTGGTTTATCACCAACGGAGACGTTGCACTGTACAAAAGAGATGAGCAAGGCGTTCAAAGAGAAGTCGTTCGCTACACGAAAGGTAATATTGTCGGCAGCATGTCATTTGTGACGGGTGAAAACTCTTTCTCTACCGCACTGACATTATCGAAGACGGAAGTGATCAAACTCGATCGTCAAGTGTTCCATAACGTCATGCAGAGTGATTCTAATCTGCTGCCACTCTTCACCAACTTACTGCTTCGACACTTTAATCGACGTTTGCAACGCAGCATCAATACCAAGTTACAGCTGCAAAAAACACTTGAATCGTTAGAATCGGCTCATCAGCAACTGATAGAGCGAGAAAAAATGGCCATGCTTGGTCAGCTCGTTGCTGGTGTCGCCCATGAACTCAACAATCCAATCGCAGCTATTTTGCGAGGGGTAGAAAATCTCACGCATACCCTTGAAAGCCTACTGACCAAGCTTCCTAGTTCGGATATCCAGAACAAAGGCGTGCAACTGCTGTCTCAAGCGCAAAATTCTAAACCAGCCTCAACCTCTGAGCTAAGAGCACGAGTAAAACAACTTAGCCCTATCCTGCCGGATCGCTCGTTAGCCAAAAAAATCGTCAATCTCGGCTTAGAGTCAGATGATGCGTTGTTGTCGCAGCTCGCGAAAAAACAGGATAGTGCAGCTCAGACACTTGGAACACTTGAGCAATATCATAAAGCGGGGGCTTCTCTGCGTTCCATTAACGTATGTGCAGCCCGTATCGCTGACATGGTAAAGAGCTTGAAAGGCTATGCACGTGCCGATGATGAAAGCATGCATTACGCTGATATCCATGAAGGCATCGAAGACACCTTGGTTATCTTTGAAAACAAGTTGAAAATGCATCAGGTTTCAACAGACTACGATAACTTACCGCGAATTCTTTGCCAGCCTATCGCTTTACAGCAGGTTTGGACTAATCTAGTTTCAAACGCCATTGACGCTTTTCCGGATAAAGGTGTGTTAAAAATCCAGACTAGGCTGGTCGAAAAAGATCAAAAACGATATGCCGTGATTTCATTCGAAGATAATGGTTGTGGTATTCCGGAATCACAGAAGACATCAATTTTTGAACTCAACTTTACGACCAAAAAAGTGGGCAACTTTGGCTTAGGAATCGGGCTTTCTATCTGCCAGCAAATCGTTTCTGCTCACCACGGATGGATTGAAGTGGAATCAGAACTCAACAAATACACTCATATGACAGTCTGGTTACCGGTCATCGAAGAAGGAGATGAAATATGACAAAGTATCTGATTTTATGCGTCGATGACGAAAGAGAAGTCTTGGATAGCGTGTTGCAAGATTTAGCTCCCTTCGAAGAACATTTTATTTTAGAAGGCGCAGAGTCCGTGACAGAGGCAAGACAAGTAATAGAGGACATGGCGGACGAAGAAGTAAAACTTGCGCTCATTTTGTGTGATCACATTATGCCGGAGCAAACTGGAATTAGCTTCTTGATTGAACTAAGCCAAAGTGCTGACACAAGAAGTGCCCGCAAAGTGCTACTGACCGGTCAGGCAGGATTAGAAGACACCGTAGAGGCAATTAACCACGACAGTTTAGACTATTACATTGCCAAGCCATGGAGAGGAAATGAACTAAGACAGGCGATCCTCTCCCAGCTAACTTCGTTCGTTATCGAACAGGATGATGACTTGTTATCCTGGACAACCGTCCTTGACTCAGAAGCCATTTTAAACGCGATGGCAGAGCGTAGAGCAAGCTTCGGTGAATAGACCAAACCATACAAAGTGCGCCATCATACATGGCGCACTTTTTGCTTCAATTGAATAACAATTAAGTTAATTGACAAAACATCGACACATTTATGTTGGTCGAAGACCTCTCTTTTGATTATGATGTCGGACAAATCAGATTACAGTTCAAGTGCTTGCTTGGACTCATGGAAAAATAAACAAGGTTTATCGTTAGTTATGCGTAAGACACTATTAGCCACAGCCCTATTGTTAGCATCAAGCCACGCCCTAGCTGCAAATGGCAATACGCCTGCAACTATGAGCAACTTTAGCTACGACTACGTCGAAGCTCGCATTGGCGCAAGCCCGATGACATTTGGTGCTGGAGTCAGCAAATCAATCCACCCAAATGCACACGTCGTAGCTCGTATCGATTCTGAGTTTGAAAGCGACTTTGATTCAGCAGCTGGTTTTGGTTTTCACTCACCACTTAATAACTGGGCAGACCTGACAGGCGAAATGCTGATGCGCGTTGTTCAACCATCTCACTCAAGCAGCACTGATGTGGGTATGGAACTAAACCTGGGCGTTCGTCAGTGGTTAGGTCCTCAATTAGAAGTAGGTGGTAAAGTTGGCTATGTTTCTATTGATGACAACGACGACTGGATGGGCTCTGCCTATGCACGTTTCCACTCAACTGAGTTGTTCTCTCTAGGTGCAGAAGCTCGCATTAACGACTTTTACGGTGATCAAGTTATGTTCACTACGCGCTTCAAGTTCTAATAATCACAAGCGAAAAACAAAAACCGAGGCATTAGCCTCGGTTTTTTATTTGGTAGAAATAACTCACTCTAATAAAGTGCTCAAAAGTATCAACATCCCTTTTCTACTTTTGATGCTTACTTTTACGAATCGCTAACGCCTGAGTAAAGTCATTCATTAAATAAGCCCATTACGTTAATTACACAGCTCTAAAAGCTGTTTTTTACGTGGCTCTTGAATGAGTTTCCAGTGCACTCCATCAATCGCACCAGCAAACTTCCAAAGCAGTTTGACATCTACATCGTTACCGTAAGCCTGTCTTACTTTATTGAAAACTTCCACAGGCCCAAGCTCCAAAAATGCTTCAACATCATCAACGCCGGCTTTTTTCACCATACGCTCAAGTGTAAGTTGCATGTTCGGCAGATCCCTTAGCCGTCTACTCGCAGATGATTTTTGGTATTTGCGTTCCTTTACTGAGTACTCTATTGATTTTTTTAACAGTTCATCTAAACCGGAAAAGCCGGATTCAAACAGCTCTGTCACATCATAATAATTAACGGTTGCCGTCGTTTGTCTCTTGACGTGCTTATATTTTTCACAATTTAGTTGCATCAGCTCTTCGTCTAGCTCATTACCGCCACGTAGGTAACAGCAGTCATTGCTGACAAGAGCAAACATGGCATCATCGCAAAATAAACCGATGCCGCCAAACATGGAACGTTTCTGATATTGACTAAAATTGCGTACGTATTTAAAAAAAGCTTGGTCTGTCATGTCCATTGACCTCTTTAATCTGAATAAATTACCCCGATTAGCGATGTCACCAGATAAACAGCAGCTTGTAGCGAATTATAAAATGTCGATTTGTTGGCGATATATTTGTGAATTGTGCTTACCAACTTGCTTAATCATACTTAACGACGAAAAATAAGTTAGGACATAGGTCACATATAAAAAAGTATAAATTCCCCATACGTGATTGATTTCACAGTTATCCTTCTTTGTAGCGGTATTTTTTTGACACCTTGTAGACTGAATCAACAATTCATCATGATATGTTAGGTAATTGAGTATACAGAGAACGCATTTCATTGATAATGCGCGTGTTGAAAGGGTACACTGTACCAAAGATTATAAGTACAACGTCATAATGGAACACCTATCATTTTTTTGGCTACCAAATAACAAAGATAAGCTTTTAAAAGCGCTAGAATCCGAATTCGCACAACTGGTAGAGCAATCTATTACTATCGGTAAGATTTCTTTACCTCCGATACCTGATGCCGTGCTTAAAATTCAGCAATTGTGTCAGGAAGAAAACACAACGATCGCCGATATTGCGAACTGTTTGTTAGAAGATCCTGGATTAGCAGCCGTTGTGGTGCGGGTCGCGAACTCGGTCATTTTTAACCGTAGAAACATCACCTGCAATGATCTAATAACCGCTGTCTCACGTTTAGGCATTCTGCGCGTGCGTGACATTGTTACCGCTCAAGCAATTGAACAATTGAAACACTCACTAAATCTAACCAGCGAATGTAACGCGATCATGGTGAAAAGTGCTGCGGTTTCCCGTGAGCTTGGTGCTGTGATGGTGTTAATTGTGCAAGAGTTCCGCAAGCACGATCCTGTGACGTATGGACACCTTGAACAAGAAAAAGCATTGTTAGTCGGCTTGTTAGCAGATATAGGCCTATTTTGTCTTATTAATGAGTACAATATGTACCTCGAAAGAGGCAACTATCTGGATCAAGATATCGCGTTACAAATCTTCCAAACACGTTGCGCTACCACCAGTAATCTGGTGCTAGAACGCTGGGGATTTGATAACGATTACAGAGAAGTGTCATCGAACGAAAAGTACGTCACTTCTCGCCCAGATGTCAGTTACTTAGACATAGCCAGAATTGCACACCATCTGTTAATGTTCCGCAATCAAGATGAGCGCATTAACGAACACGAAGTGGAATTCAACCTAACGGGCGCTGAGATACTTTATGAACTCAGCAATATGAGTGATGAGGACTTCCGTCAGGAAATGAACACGGTTTTAACCACCAGTGGCTTGTAGACCTTATTTTTAATCAAAACGTCATCCACAGTAATGGCTCCACTCAAGGTTGAGTGAATGTTGATCTGTGGCCAATTTAGGCTTATCTCACAAAGGAATAATTGAGTTTTATGTTCTCAGGGATGCTCTTCATTTTTGCCCCACTCGTTGTCGGGTATTTAATTCCTATTTCTCGCGCCGCTTTACTCGAGAAAATTAATCAATCCACCTCTTACCTTATCTACGTTATTCTATCGTTGATGGGGCTGAGCCTTGCTGCACTTGATAATCTGGGTAGCAATTTACAAAGCATTCTGCTTTATGCGAGTACTTTCTTTATTTGCTTAAGTGTCTGTAACCTTCTTGCACTGCCTCTTGTCGACAAGATGATTCCTCTAAAGACCGATCAAAGCCACAGCAAGTTACCTCTTTCTTCAATGGCTCTGGAGTCTGCCAAACTGATCCTCGTCGTTGGTGGTGGTTTAGTGGCAGGTTTGATCCTTCCCATTGATTTATCTTGGGTAGACACCGCAAGCGAGTGGATACTGTTCCTCTTGCTGTTCTTTATTGGTATTCAACTGCGCAATAGCGGCCTTACCCTCAGACAGATTTTGTTAAACAAGCAAGGCATGGCCATTGCAGCCGTTATCATCGTTACTTGTATGCTTGGTGGCGTAATCGCTTCATTGGTCTTGGATCTTCCCTTATATAAAGCATTGGCAATGGCGTCTGGATTTGGCTGGTACTCATTGGCAGGTATTTTGATGGGCGATGCGTTTGGTCCGGTATTTGGCGGCGCCTCTTTCCTAATTGAGCTGATGCGTGAATTAGTGGCATTAGTTGCCATTCCACTATTTATCCGCCGTTACCCATGTACCGCGATTGGTTATGCTGGCGCAACAGCAATGGACTTTACTTTGCCAGTCATCCAAACAACGGGAGGCGTACGTTGCGTACCTGTTGCCATTGTTAGTGGCTTTATTTTGAGCTTGCTCGTGCCTGTGATGATGCTTTTCTTTGTATCACTTGCTAGCTAGATCTCAGGTTTTACCTTTAACATCCATTACAATACGGCAAAAATTTAAAAACCTAATTAACGTTGAAGTCGTCAATTAAGTAACGACACCTTACTTCGCTATTTGAATCAACAGCCCAAGACTCTCTTAGCTCCAACATGAATTAAGGGTCATTCGTCATAGAATGAGATTTAACGTTAATTAAGGAATAACTATTAGAATAGAAGGAAGAAGAATGAAACGCTTTGTCGTTGCAGCGCTCCTCGCTACAAGCTCAACTTTTACGTTTGCCGCAGATCAACAATGTCTGTCTAATAAGTACGATGGCTATGTCGATGCTTCACTGCAGTGGTATCAAGACCTTGTTGACTTGACCGTTGCTCAATACCCTGATCTCGATGAAGTAAGCCAATGGTTCTTAGATGGCCGTAAGCATCACTTCGAACTCAACCGAGAAGCTGTCCATTATTTTCTTAAAAATGATCCTATCCGTGTCGCAACTGAGCAGCCAATCGAGGCATGGCTCAAGCTTGAGCAACACGATGTCAAGCAGCTGGCAAGTCGCAGTGACAAACTGGGTGAGGCTGCACAAAAAACATTTAGTGATCGCCAATCTACCAATCACGAGAAAAACTACGATCTCCGCTCTGCTTTCGCGGATCTACTAAGCCACCCTCAGAAAATTGACTCGGCTCTTAATAGATATAATCAGTCAATCGAGAAGCTAGAAAAACAACAATGTGAATAGCGCCGATAACCAAATAACCTGAGGTTTCGGTTTACATGCATTTGAGATAGCCTTCGTGACTCGTTTCTATATTACTTACGAAGGCCCTCTTCTCACATACAAGTGCGCAGAAACCGCCTACTCTACGTTGTTGGCATATGACTTGGTTTTCATTCCGTCAACATGGCCTTACAGAATTAAAACGGGACTTTGAACCCGTTTTGGTTTAGATTGTGCCGCTCGCATCACCCAAATTACTACAAATGATTCTTTGCTATGGTTAAGGAACAAAAAACCGCTGACGTTAGTTTTGAGAGCTTATTAAAGATCTTCACTGTCCCTGAAGGTCCGGACTCGACATTAACAAAAATTGAAGAAGGTCTCTCACGAAACTTGAATCAATTTCTTCGTGAACACATCGTGGCAGAAGAAAAGCCTTTACGTGAGATAGAGAAAGACTTTTCTTCTGCTCAGATTCCTGAGCAACCTGAGTTTGTGTCAGACCATACCGAGCACTTGTTAGACACGTTGGTGTCGCACTCGGTTCATACGTCAGCTCCAAGCTTTATCGGCCATATGACATCGGCATTGCCTTACTTTTTAATGCCGCTGTCTAAGATTATGATTGCCTTAAACCAAAACTTGGTGAAGATAGAAACGTCGAAAGCGTTTACGCCATTAGAGCGCCAAGTATTGGGCATGCTGCACCGATTAATCTACGCTCAACCGAATACCTTTTACGACCAATGGATGCATAGTGCCAACCATTCTCTCGGTGCGTTCTGCTCTGGTGGCACGATTGCGAACATTACTGCCCTTTGGGTTGCCCGCAATAAAGCATTGAAAGCAGACGGCGAATTTAAAGGTGTAGAGAAAGAAGGCCTATTCAAAGCCATGAAACATTATGGCTATGAAGGCTTAGCTATTATGGTTTCTGAGCGTGGTCACTACTCACTAAAAAAAGCGGCCGATGTACTGGGTTTGGGTCAGGAAGGCCTAGTCGCAGTAAAGACGGATGCAAATAACCGCATTATTGTCGATGACCTCAAAGCGAAAATCAGCGATCTCAAGAAGCAAAATATCAAGCCGATTGCGGTGATTGGTGTAGCGGGTACGACTGAAACTGGTAATGTTGATCCACTCGCTTCGATTGCTGAAGTTTGTCAGGAACACGATTGTCATTTTCATGTGGATGCCGCATGGGGTGGCGCGACGTTAATGTCTAATCATCACCGACACCTGCTGAATGGCGTTGAGCTTGCAGACTCAGTGACGATTGACGCGCATAAGCAGCTTTATATCCCTATGGGTGCAGGCATGGTTCTGTTTAAAGATCCAGATGCGATGAAATCTATTGAGCACCACGCTCAGTACATCTTGCGTAAAGGTTCTAAAGATTTAGGCAGTCATACCCTGGAAGGCTCTCGTTCTGGAATGGCGATGTTGGTGTATGCAGCAATGCATATTATTAGCCGACCTGGCTATGAACTGTTGATCGATCAAAGTATCGAGAAAGCACGCTACTTCGCGGATTTGATTAAGAAACAGGAAGATTTTGAACTGGTTTCTGAGCCAGAGCTATGTTTGCTTACCTACCGTTATCTACCGCCTAACATCCGTGAAGCTCTAGAAAAAGCAGACGGTACACAGAAAGAAGAATTAAATGAGTTAATCAACGAGTTAACTCAGTTTATTCAAAAGCGTCAACGTGAAACTGGTAAGTCATTTGTTTCTCGTACCACGCTTAATCCTGAGCATTGGGAGCGCATGAGCACTATCGTCTTCCGGGTAGTCTTGGCAAACCCTCTGACCTCTACAGACATCTTTGATGCTGTTTTGGACGAGCAAAGGCTTATTGCTCAGCAAGCACCAAACTTAAACGCCAAAATCCAAGAACTGGCTTCTAAGATTTTGGCATCTTGACGATAAGAACGGGTTACATCAGCTTGAAAATTTCTTTCTTTTTGATGTAACTCACTAATCATTATTGGCTAACCTGAGTAACAAACCTGCATTTTCACATTCATTTCTGTAGTTTTCAGAAATTTTTGTTTGAGGTTTGTCAAATTCTCACTAAATAGTAACCGTATTTGGTTTAGCCGAATTAAAGATCAGGTTTATACTGAATCTATGGCGCTGGTAGCTTTCGTTAACGCTCTTCACTGCCGGGAAACTTTTGGGTTTCTATTCGTTAACAGAGCCAGCGAGTTGTTCTCTATACCCTCGTGAACACTATGAATACATTAGAAAAAATTCAAAAAAATCTGGAGAATTTCAGTAAATCTGAGCGCAAAGTTGCAGAAGTAATTATGGCGTCTCCACAAACTGCTATTCACTCGAGCATTGCCACGTTAGCTAAAATGGCCGACGTAAGTGAACCCACTGTAAACCGCTTCTGTCGTCGCCTGGATACAAAAGGCTTTCCAGATTTTAAACTTCACCTGGCACAGAGCTTGGCTAACGGTACTCCTTACGTAAACCGAAACGTTGAAGAAGATGACGGTCCTGATGCGTATACGCACAAGATCTTCGAATCTACGATGGCGTGCTTAGACGTAGCGAAAAACAGCCTAGACGCAATGCAAATTAATCGTGCTGTCGATTTGCTGACTCAGGCGAAGCGTATTTCTTTCTTTGGCTTAGGCGCATCATCTGCCGTTGCCCGAGACGCGCAAAACAAGTTTATTCGCTTCAATATTCCTATCACTTGCTTTGAAGACATCGTCATGCAGCGCATGAGCTGTATCAATTGCAGTGATAACGACGTGATTGTGCTGATTTCTCATACTGGTCGTACGAAAAGCCAGGTAGAAATTGCCAACCTTGCTCGTGAAAATGGCGCGACCGTTATTGCGATTACAGCAAAAGACTCTCCGTTAGAAAAAGCAAGCTCTTTGGCGATCACACTCGATATCCCTGAAGATACAGACGTATACATGCCAATGGCAAGCCGCGTTGTACAGATGACCGTGATCGATGTGTTGGCAACTGGCTTTACTCTTCGCCGAGGTACGGGTTTCCGTGAAAACCTCAAACGAGTGAAAGACGCACTGAAAGACAGTCGCTACGATAAATTAACCCAATACTAATTGTCGTAATGTAATAAAGGGAGCTAGTGAGCTCCCTTTTTTATTTCATACATCCAGATAAGCGCTCTACTCGTCCACGCTTGTGAGATCTGTTCTCGATGTTTCCAATACTTCGACTGAGCCAACTCTTGGCACGCTTTCAACGTCGATATTACCCCGACAATCACAGACTTGTTTAAGAATGTAGGTAAGACGTTCGTGATTCAACGGTAACGGGTTACCCTTTATCGCCACAGACTTAAGCGCATCACTCGCGACCTGCTCAAATGAAGTCTGACACACGCCAAACTGTCCAAGTGAAGGTAACTCTAACTTATCCAGCACCATTTTCACCCAAAGCATGCCATCATGTTCATTCGCATTAGTACGACCTGTAACAAGCTGAGCCAGCTTTCTATAGCGATTAATCACATCTGTCCTACCCGCTTTTTTCGCAGCGTCGATGTTCTCCTGCATAACATGAGGCGCTAAACGCGCGGTTATCACACTATGAGGAGCATCCAGCTTGCCCCCCAGAGCAGCAGCCAGACCATGTGCCGCACCAAGTTTTGCATTCGTGATAGCCATTCCGCCTAGCAGAGCTGCAAATGATAAATCTGATCGCGCTTTGTGGTCGTTGTGCTTGCACCCAGCAATGACTGAGCGACTTAACCGACGTAAGCCTTCTTCGCATACCATATCTGTTAAAGGATTGGGTTCTCCACACACATAGGCTTCCATCAAATGGGTAAACGCATCCATTGCACCACGCCCTGATGTATAGGGATCGGTATCGTAAGTTAAGGTTGGATCGACAATCGCAACGTCTGCGAGCATATCCGGACTTCTCAGGCTGACTTTGACTTTATCCTGTCCAGATTTTAATACCGCATTTCGGGTCACTTCAGACCCCGTACTTGCGGTAGTTGGAATGGCGATAAAATGGAGAGGTTTTGCTTTTAACGGTACATTTCTTCCCACAACTTCAACATAGTCATAAACATCACCATGATTTGGAATAATAGCGGCTAACGCTTTCCCCATATCTAGGACGCTGCCACCGCCAATAGCAATAACCATATCCGGCTTAAATTTTCGGCCCAGAATCGCTGTCTCTTCCACCATGGTGATATTTGGCTCACCAGTAATCGCAACGTGCTGATAACGCATACCCTGCGCTTTAAGATAATTGAGAATTGGTATTGCTCTTTGCGTGTCCCGACCTGTGACTAACAATACGCTGTAGCCGAATTGGTTGATGATGGATAACGAAGACTGCAGTGCGCCTTCACCAAAAATAATCCTTGTTGCAGTCATGAACTGAAACATACATTTCCTCCCACAAACAATCACTCCCAATAGATTGCTACGATTTGCAGTAAAAAAAGTTGACCAATTCCACCTTGCCATCAATAACCTTATAAAACATATGCTTTTATGCGTTGGTTCACATAGTCATTATGAGAGGATTTTTTGTTCGATAGGTTTCACCTATAAAACCAACAGGCAATTGCTACTTTATTTCCGTAATTGGATCGGGCATAGTTAGCCAAGTGAAAGAGAGCCACTTAACCAACGCGTTTTTGTCTGCTTTCAAAAAAGAATAGATTTAGGAGAAATTAAAATTATGTTCGTTGTTATCTTCGGTCGCCCAGCATGTCCTTACTGTGTTCGTGCAAAAGAGCATGCAGAAACGCTAAAAGCAAAACGTGATGACTTTAACTACCGTTACGTTGACATTCATGCTGAAGGCATCTCTAAAGCAGACCTTGAGAAAACAGTAGGCAAACCAGTTGCAACTGTTCCTCAAATTTTCATCGACCAAGAGCACATTGGTGGTTGTGATGAGTTTGAAGCTTACGCGAAAGAGCACCTAGGTCTATTCGACGTAGCGTAATAAAAAAGTAAAATTTTTTAAAAGCCGCATCTCAGTGCGGCTTTTTTATTATTTTTCATATAGTTATTCCCCTAAGTCAACTAATGGAAAAACATAAAAAAATTCACTTATCTTTTTGCTATATTTAGTTACAATTCGCCACTCTAATCTTTCTTGGCACACACTTTACCGAGCCACACAGTGAACATAGACGTCGTATATCTTCTCGAACAAAACCCAATCCTCCTAATCTTCGTCGTATTAGCCATCGGCCTTGCCTTCGGAAAAATCCGATTTGGTAACTTACAACTAGGTAACTCCATCGGGGTTCTCATCACTTCGCTTATCATGGGCCATTTAGGCTTCTCTTTTAATGCAGAAGCGTTAACTATTGGCTTTATGCTGTTTATCTACTGCGTAGGTATTGAAGCAGGCCCTAACTTCTTTGGTATCTTTTTTAGAGACGGGAAGCACTACTTCATTCTGAGTATGACCGTACTGGTTTCAGCGGTATGTTTAACTTATGGATTAAGCCATTATTTTGGACTCGATTTTGGCCTTTCAGCCGGTATGATGGCGGGTGCATTAACGGCAACCCCTGTACTTGTGGGTGCACAAGACGCGCTTAACTCAGGGTTGGCGACAATACCACGCAATATGGACTTTGCTCTGGTCTTAGAAAACTTATCTGTCGGCTACGCAATGGCTTATCTGATCGGCTTAATAAGCATGATCATGTTCGCTAAATTGCTACCAAGACTCCAGAAACAAAACCTATCTGATTCAGCGCAACAAATTGCTCAAGAGCGTGGGCTTGGTAACTCAGGGCAGAGAAAAGTCTATCTTCCGATCATTAGGGCGTATCGCGTTGGGCCAGAATTGATCGACTGGACAGATGGTAAAAACCTGCGTGAACTGGGTATTTACCGACAAACAGGTTGTTACATTGAGCGAATTCGCCGCAATGGCATTCTCGCCCACCCTGATGGTGACGCTATCCTCCAAGAAGGCGATGAGATTGCACTTGTTGGCTTCCCGGATAGCCACGCTAGATTGGATTCAAGTTTCCGTAACGGCAAAGAGGTTTTTGACCGTAACTTGCTCGATTTACGCATTGTGGAAGAAGAAATCGTCGTAAAAAGTGACGCGATTGCCGGTAAACGCTTGTCTGACCTTAACTTGTCGGAGTTTGGTTGTTTCTTAAACCGAGTAGTTCGTGCACAGATTGAAATGCCAATGGATTTAGACATCGTGCTTGCCAAAGGTGACGTGCTTCAGGTCAGCGGCGAAAAAAGCCGAGTACACGGTCTTGCAGAAAAAATCGGTTTCATCTCAATCCACAGCCAAATGGCAGACTTATTGGCATTTTGCAGCTTCTTCATCTTAGGCATTATGTTTGGTCTGATCACGATGACATTTGGCCAGGTGTCGTTCAGTTTAGGTAACGCGGTGGGCTTGTTACTTTCGGGTATTACCTTGGGCTTCTTACGTGCCAACCACCCTACTTTTGGCTACGTACCACAAGGGGCACTGAACATGGTTAAGGACCTTGGTTTGATGTTCTTTATGGTCGGCATTGGACTCAGCGCTGGTGGGAAAATGTTTGAGCACCTGACACAAGTCGGCCCGAAAGTCATTGGCATCGCCTTTATTGTCAGCGTAGTTCCTGTGGCACTCGCTTATCTCGTCGGGGCCTATGTGCTTAAAATGAACCGAGCATTGCTTTTTGGTGCCATTATTGGTGCCCGTACGTGTGCGCCAGCCATGGACGTGGTAAACGACTACGCGAAGTCGACTATTCCTGCATTGGGCTACGCTGGTACTTACGCAATAGCGAACATTTTAATGACGCTCGCGGGTACAATTCTCATCATATTGAGTTGATTTATCAACGTTCAAACATAAAAAAGGCGCTCAATGAGCGCCTTTTTACTATATCAAAACCATTTGCTATATCAGGAATAGGTTCGACCTAAACAATAGCCTTTAGATTTGAATGAAATCTGCTTCTACTGCTGGGTTCACGTCTGCTTCGTAATCCACACCGTCAACACCAAAACCGAATAGCTTCAAGAACTCTTCTTTGTACTCAACGTAGTCAGTCAGCTCTTTTAGGTTTTCAGTCGTAATTTGTGGCCATAGGTCACGACAGTGTTGCTGGATGTCTTCACGAAGTTCCCAGTCGTCCAGACGAAGACGGTTCATGTCGTCCACTTCTGCCGCAGAGCCATCTTCTTTGTATAGACGCTGGCTGAACATACGGTAGATTTGTTCCATACAGCCTTCGTGTACGCCTTCTTCACGCATCTTCTTGAACACCATTGCAATGTACAACGGCATTACAGGAATTGCAGAACTTGCCTGAGTTACAACAGATTTAAGAACCGCAACGTTCGCGCTGCCACCAGTTTGTGCTAGCTTCTCGTTAAGTGCTGTTGCTGCGCGATCTAGGTCCATTTTCGCTTTACCTAGTGCGCCATCCCAGTAGATTGGCCAAGTTAGCTCAGTACCGATGTAGCTGTATGCGACTGTCTTACAACCTTCTGCAAGTACACCAGCTTCAGAAAGTGCGTTGATCCAAAGTTCCCAGTCTTCACCGCCCATTACGGTTACTGTGTCTTTGATCTCTTCTTCTGTTGCAGGCTCAACGCTCGCTTCGATGATAACGTCTTTGTTGGTATCAACCGCTGTCGAAGTGTAAGTTTCACCGATAGGCTTTAGAGATGAACGAATCAGTTCACCTGTTTCTGGCAATTTACGTACTGGAGACGCCAGTGAGTAAACCACCATATCAATCTGACCAAGGTCTTGCTTGATCAGCTCGATTGTTTTCTCTTTTGCTTCGTTTGAGAAAGCATCGCCGTTAAGGCTTTTCGCGTATAGGCCTTCTTCACGCGCCAATTTTTCGAAAGCGGCAGCGTTGTAGAAACCTGCAGTGCCTGGCTTCTTCTCTGTGCCTTCTTTTTCAAAGAACACACCGATAGTTGATGCACCGCCACCAAATGCCGCAGCGATACGAGAAGATAGA
>ERZ1673961.303-NODE-303-length-22750-cov-53.279224_pt1 | contig 22750 bp, 24 predicted proteins | sample MGYA00580189_ERZ1673961 | MGnify/ENA primary metagenome ERZ1673961 (study PRJEB41334, sample SAMN05608105) | rock metagenome | biome: terrestrial subsurface; feature: shale formation; material: shale | place: USA: Pennsylvania ... | reverse complement strand
CCAAGTTAATTTTTTAAATACTTGAAACATATGTCACACTCCTTTTTAAACAAATACGTATTTGACTAGCCAAAGCCTTCCCCTTGGTTGTCATTTTTCACAGGTGTTCTTACTAACATTGCTTTTTCCTCCTGTTCGTTCATGTATGATTAAACGAAAAAAGCACAGACATCCGAGACGTCTGTGCTAAACACCCATCAGAAAATGATGAGTATATACCAAAAAAGGTCACGAATTTACTCGTGACCACGTGCTTTTAAGCTGCTCAAAATATAAGAATCAAGCCTTCCTTATCGTTAAAAGGTAACGAAAGTTGAACCGAATTATTTAGGCAAACACCTTTAAAGCGGAGGTCACGGTGAAAGTATTTACTTGTGTCATACGTGCGGGATGCGTAATACGTGTTTTCATGATCGTGACCTCCTTTTCGTTTATTTAATCAATAATCAAAGTATAGTCCTATCGATACTAGCCGTCAACAGAAAAAAAGAAAAAAAGACCAAAAAGTGCATATTGTCTCAAGTATCGTGATGAAAATGTGCGAGGATTATTCGTGAAATATAGATGACGGTAAAATAATCTAACGACATTAATCCCCTAAAATATGTTTACATACTTATCGGTAAAATATCAATAATTCGTCATATTTTCACCTCTTATAATGGCTGTTTAAGTGTTACAATGAAAAGCATACGACTATATGTTAGTAAGTACAAACATGATAGTTTTTTAGGTAGCTGAATCATTGTAAAAATAAAATAAAAGGACGTGAAGATCATCGACAATACTATAGATTTTTCAATACCTGTGTATGACGTCATTAAACAAAATCCTGAGGTCAAACAACTCTTAGTTGAGTTCGGTTTTAAGCCGTTGACAGATAAAGCGATGTTAAATACGGCAGGGCGTTTAGTCAACTTAAATCAAGGGGCGAAGAAAATTAAAGCAGATGTAACAGCTCTCAGAAAAGAACTTGAGTGGAATGGTTATGAGGTAAAGGGAGTGGATGAAAAGTGACTGATACAAATAAAAAAGAACAACAACGGATGAACATCCTAACAGATATACTAACACGGCTGCACCACGGCAGTACGCCAGATGAGGTACAAGCGGAGTTTGATCAACATTTTCAAGGCGTAAGTGCGATTGAAATTTCCTTGATGGAGCATCAGCTGATCGAAAGTGATGACAATGATATTACCTTTGAAGATGTGATGGAACTGTGTAACGTGCATGCGAATTTATTCAAAAATAAAGTCGACGGTGCTGGTGACATCAGTGAATTCGAAAAGCCGGGTCATCCGATTCACGTATTAAAAACAGAAAATCAAGCGATGCGGGCGGCGCTGATGCGAATCAATCGGTTAATTAAAAACATATCAGATGATGCGTTAGAGCCAGGGATATTGCGAGGATTAAAAAATCAATTGGCGTTACTCGGTCAATTCGAACACCATTATCAGCGCAAAGAAGAAGTCATCTTTCCTGTAATGGAAAAATATAATCACACGGCCCCACCTAAAGTCATGTGGGGAGTGGATGATCAGATTCGGGCCTTATTTGCGGATGTATTAACCCAGCTAGATTCTATTCATGATACAGGTGTCACGGCATTAAAGGAACGTTTTGATGCTTTTAGTCATGAGTTTACGGAAATGATTTTTAAAGAAGAATCAATTATGATTCCGCTCGTGCTTGATATTTTCAATGAAGATGACTGGCTCCATATTGCCGAAGACAGCGAACGATTTGGCTATACGATTGTTGAACCAGAAGAAAAATGGGTACCTGAACGGATTGACTTTGTGGAAGAAAAAGAAGCTGATCACTCTGAATCTCAAGTAGAAAAACCATTAGACTTAAACAATCTACCAGACACACAAGAGATCCCATTTGGACAAGGCTTTTTAACGTTAAAAGAGGTAAGAAAAATTCTCGATCTTATTCCAATGGAATTAACGTTCATCAACAAAGATGATGTCTTTAAATACTTTAACAACAGTATTCCAGATGAAGACAAAGCCTTTTTACGTGCACCGAGTGCGATTGGACGAGAAGTGAAAAACTGCCACCCACCAAAAAGTTTAGCGATGGTGCTCAAACTAGTCGAAGACTTACGTAGTGGTGTGAAAGAAAAAGAACAAATGTGGTTTGAACGAAAAAACGGGCAATTCATTCATGTCACTTACGTGGCCGTTAGAGATGATGACGGTGCGTATATGGGTATATTAGAATATGTCCAAGACATCGCTCCGCTTAAAGAACTTACGGGGATGAAACGTGGCCTAAGTTAAATAGAACCGAAGAAAAGCAGTTTATTCATCAAACTTATTCAGATTAGTAGTTTGACGCATCAATTGCTTAAGTTCATGGTACTCGGAAATGGTGCTTTCCGTCATCGTGTAGTTTGTGAAGCAATCGTATCATTTTTTAATTTTCTAACGTAGCTCTCGAAAGACTTAGGCTAGACAATTAGAGCTTTTGCAAGCCTCCACTTCAAAATGCGTCAGCGTTTAAGTGGTGAGTAAATGACGCGTTCTATTTTTTTCTGTTAATTATTCTCCGTATTTGTACTACTAACATATAGATAAAACTTAAATATAGAATGATTAATAAGGCAAACTCCCATATTGAACTATTATGATCAATTAAATCAACGGTGATTGTTATGTAGGTATAAAAAATTAAGAATAACAGGATGATGATGAGGTTGATCATTGGATTTTTTGAGAAATTCATATAAAACCCTCTCTTTGTTTAAAATAAAAGCGTTGTTCTATTCATTTTCAGTGTAACAGCGGTCATAGTGTGTCTTCGAGGAATGTCCATATATGACCGCTGTTCGTGCCGCGCACTCTTCTCTTCTGTTCATCTTGAATATTAAGGGTGATTCTTATCGTATGAGATATAGACAAGTGGTTTCCCTCCTAAGGATTAGTTTTGGTCGACTTCAATCCTACAGGGAAACTCACTTTTTTTATATTTAGGAAGAAAAAAGAAGCTAGCGAGTTATTTTAGTGAGCAATCTCTGCCCTACTTAAAATCCCTTCACCAACACCAAATATTATACAATTAATGATTTGTCTGTGTTGTCTTTAGAGTAGCTTTTTTATCTCGTCTTCAAACGCTTCTGGCTCTGTTTTTGGTGCAAAACGATCGATGACGTTGCCGTCTCGGTCGATGAGAAACTTGGTGAAGTTCCATTTGATTGCGCCGCCTAAGATGCCCGACTGTTGTTTGGTTAAGTACTTAAATAATGGATGGGCGTCTTTTCCGTTGACGTTAATTTTACTAAACAGGGGAAAGGTGACGCCGAAATTAAGTTGACATGCTTGGTTTACTTCTTCGTCTGTCCCTGGTTCTTGATTTAAAAATTGATTACTCGGAAAACCTAATACGACAAACCCGTCGTCTTTATATTTTTGATACAAGGTTTCAAGACTACTAAATTGATTTTTTAACCCACATTTTGTTGCAGTATTAACAATTAAAATTACTTTATCTTTAAAGTCTGCCAGTGATTGTTCTTTATGATCGATTGTTTGAACGTTAAATTCATATATACTCATACGTTTCCCTCCATATTTAGATAATATTCCGCATCTGATTTTGTGTTAGTGACGTGGTGATTAGGTGTCATGATAAAGAAGCCTTACCTTGTATATACCCTGTTGTTTAAAAGTTAATCAATGTTAAGTAGGTAACTGGGAGACGTTGATTAGGAAACAAGATGATAAGGTTTAAGGGTGAGATAAAAAGGCTAATTACATAATGATAACAGTAGTCGATTGTTCGTTTGATAAAAAATAAATGAGGTGAGGGAAATGGCTGTACAAGTAATGCTTCGTCCGCTTGAGTATGAAGATTTAGCTGATGTGAGACGGTGGTATAATGACCCAGCGACGTTAACGATGATTGGACACACACCGAAAAGTTTAACAGCGATTGAAGAAATGGTAGAACAGATGGAACAAACCGGCGCAGAAATTTATGTGATTGAATCGCGCCAACATGAAAAACTAGGGTGGATTCACTTAACATCAATTAATCAGAGCCACGGGAGAGCTGAGATGGGGCTCGTGTTAGACCGAGAACATCAAGGGCAAGGATACGGTGAAGCGGCAATGCTTCAGATGTTGTCGTATGCATTTGATCACATACGCTTAAATAAAGTCTATCTCACCACGCGAGGTATTAATGAAAAAGCAAAAGGGTTATACGAAAAGTTAGGTTTTCAAATTGAAGGGACGTTTAAGGACCATTGCTTTGTGAACGGGAAATATTATGATACGTACTTTATGAGTTTATTTGAATCCGATTGGCGTCATTGATATACGCCTAGCTATTGATACACGAAAAGCTAATGACTTTTTGTGTATTGTAAAAGTTATTTTGCAGATGAGAAAGAAAAAATGAGCGGTCATCCTTTGTGTGATAAGGGATGCCGCTCATTGTTATGTTGTAAAAATGCGTAGCGAATTAGATCGCTTGATTCGTTTCTTGTTCAAGGGCCGCTAAACGTGCTGCCACGTCCGCTTCCGTTAGTTCGTGTTCTTCAACATAACGGTTACGTTCGTGGACCCGGCATTCATGGGTACAACCGCGTAAATGTTTATGTTCATTTTCTTCTGAACAAATAATTTGTTTGTTGCATTCAGGGTTGGCGCAATTTAAGTAGCGTTCACAAGGTTCGCCGTCAAAGTAATCACGACCAACAACCACGTGTTCTACTTGGTTAATCGGCACACTGATGCGTTCATCGAAAACATACATCTTACCGTCCCATAGTTGCCCCTTTGTTTCTGGGTGTTTCGCATAAGTCGCAATCCCACCGTGTAGTTGATTGACATTTTCAAAGCCTTTTTGAAGTAACCAACCAGAGAATTTCTCACAACGAATCCCGCCGGTACAATAAGTTAAGATGCGTTTACCTTTAAACTTCTCTTTATGCTCATCAATCCATTGCGGTAATTCACGGAACGTACGAATATCGGGACGTACCGCACCACGGAAGTGACCAAGGTCATATTCATAGTCGTTACGCGCATCGATGACAACGGTGTTCTCATCTTGCATCGCTTCGTAGAAATCTTTCGGTTCTAAATAATTCCCGGTAATTTCGTTAGGATTAATATCCTCAGCACCGAGTCTTAAAGTAACAAGCTCAGGACGAGACTTGACTTTCAGCTTTTTAAAGGTATGACCTTCGGCTGGGTCAATCTTAAATGGCATGTCCTTAAACATCGGATGTGTGTTCATATACTGGATATAAAGTTCAGTATCTTCTTTAGTTCCTGAACACGTTCCGTTAATCCCTTCATGCGAGATTAAAATCCGTCCGAGTAAATTAAAGTCCGCACAGACACGCTTATGTTCTTTAGCGAATTGATCTGGGTCTTTAATGTCAACATAGTGATAATACAGTAATACTTGATAATTTTCCATTTCTTATAACCACCTATTTTTCGTATTTGCAAGATACGGATGTAGGGGTAAATCAACTTAGTCTCTTGCATCATCCATTATAATGAAATATACATACTTTATCAACCTTTAAGTTGATAAAGTGGTGAGATAAAATAAACGTTTTGTCTCATGCTTTACAAAAAGCGCTGTCATCTACTACACTATTTATATAGAAAAGAAGGTGAGCGAACAGTGGATCAATATGATAAAAAAGCACAAGAAGAAGCGGTGATTAAACATTACCAACAACAAGAAGAGACAATGATTTTATTATTTTGTCAGTGGTGTGTGAATCATGATTTAGACCCGGCCGCGTTATACCAAGAAGCCTATCCGGCCCAACTTGTTCCGAAACAGTTAGAAGAGATCAATGAACAAACCGTGGGAAAAGAAGAAGGACTTGATGTCGATACGGCGCTACTCATTGACGTGATGAGTCAGTTCAGTAACAATGACTTAGCTTTTGTCGTGAATCATTATGATGAACAGCTGAAGAAGAAACAAAAGAAGTAACAGGTCAGTCGCAGAAGCTGATAAGTAAAAAACAAGCTCTCGGCACGGTTGTGCTCGGAGCTTGTTTTGGGTAGTGGGCATTAGATGACGTATGCGCTCGTTAGGCTTTGTTGTAGAGTAAGTAAAGCGCTTGTGTGCCTAAGTCCTCGAGCCCTTCATCTGCCAGTTGTTGATACATCGATAAGGCAAGACTTAAACCAGGAGCATGTAGCCCCATCTCGTCAGCTGCTTCTTTAGCGATCGTCATATCTTTTATAAAATGTTTAATATAAAAGCCCGGCGCCGTATCTTGTTTAATCATTCGAGGCGCAAGGTTATCAAGTGACCAGCTACCAGCAGCCCCTTGTGAGATGTTTTCTAACACACGCGTTGGATCAAGTCCTGCCTGTTTAGCGTAAAGCATCGCTTCTGTTACTCCGATCATATTTGAGGCAATCGTGATTTGGTTACACATTTTTGTGTGTTGACCGGCCCCACTTGGTCCCTGTAAGATAATGTTTTTACCAAGCAGTTCAAGCAGTGGCTTGGCGCGAGTAAAGGCTGTTTCTTCGCCACCAATCATAATCGTTAACGCTTTGTTTTTTGCACCAATGTCGCCGCCAGACACAGGGGCATCAAGTGATTGCAACCCTTGCTTATGGGCGGCTTGTTCAATCTGTTCACTTATGGCCGGCTTTGATGTCGTAAAATCAATCAAAAGACTACCTTTTTTCGCATGTTCAATAATCCCATCTTCTCCGAAATAAATCGCTTCAACGTCTGATGGATAACCGACCATCGTCATCACACAGTCACTCACGGCACTTACTGATTTGACATCATCATGCCAGTAGGCCCCTTGGTTAATTAAGTCCTCTGCTTTACTTTTCGTCCGGTTATAAATATGTACTTCATAGCCTGCTTCAATTAAATGATGCGCCATACTTTTTCCCATCACACCGGTACCGATAAACCCGATTGTTTTCATGACTACCCCTCCAATAAAAGTTTTGTTATGATTATTCTAGCTGAAAAGAAAGAAAAATGCGATAAAGGGATGCTAGGGGGAATTTTGGTGAGTTGGTACGTTAAAGCATTTCAAGACCTATCACCACATAAGTGGTACGAGATGGCTAAGCTGCGCTCTGATGTCTTCATTGTTGAACAAACGAGTGCGTATCATGAATTTGATGATTTAGATCAACAGAGCCTGCATCTCTATTATGAAGATCGAGGACAAGTCGTGAGCTACTGTCGCGTTATCCCAGAAGGCTATGTCTATAGTGAGGCGACCATCAGTCGCGTCATTGTAAAGAAGAGTCATCGCAAAACCAGGTTAGGGAAACAGTTACTGAAGCGAGCGGTTGAGGTGGCATCAGAATTTAATACAAAACCAATTCAAATTCAAGCGGAACAATATTTAACCGCATTTTATCAAAGTTTTGGTTTTGAAGTTATTTCAGAGCCTTATCTCGACTGTGATATTTACCATGTTGATATGATTAGGAGGGAAACGGATGTTTCAAGTCAAACGTTTTAATGAGTTAACGACAGATAAACTGTATCAATTATTAAAACTAAGAGTCGACGTCTTCGTCGTCGAACAAAACTGCCCTTATCCAGAAATCGATGGACTCGATCAGGATTGTCTCCATCTCTTCACAGAAGAAGCGGGCGTCATTACGAGCTACTGTCGCCTGATCCCACCAGGTGTACTGTATAATGAGCCTTCCATTGGCCGGATCTTGGTCCATCCAGACTATCGTAAGAAAGCACTTGGACGGGCGATCGTGAGTGAAGCGATTCGGGTAATTAAAGAAGCGTTTAACCGCAGGGATATTAAAATTCATGCGCAAGTGTATTTAGATGACTTTTATACTTCTTTTGGTTTTAAGCCTGTCAGTGATGAGTACTTAGAAGATGGGATTTTACATGTGGATAGAATATTATCAGAAGATGTGAGTGAACAGTAACGAAGGTAGTGACTAAAAAGGGTAAATCTAAAGAGATAAAGAGAAGAGCCACGCCAAATTTTGGCGTGGCTCTTATTAGTAGATTGGCACATAAGGATTGAGTTTTGAGTTTCACGTTAAAGATAGGGGAGAGTATGCCAATCTGATTCTATATGAAACAAGTGAAGGCACTTGTCAATTTGAATTACTCACCTTGTAACGTGACGTCAACGGTTGACTGGGTCCCATCACGATAGAAAGTAACGGTAATCGTGTCGCCAATGCTTGTCTCTTGATAGAGATATTGACGTAAATCCATCATATTCGTAATTGCTGTCCCGTCGATCTCTGTGATCACATCATATGTTTCGAGCCCGGCTTCAGCCGCTGAAGAGCTTGGGTGAACTTCGGCGACGACAATCCCGCTTGATACTTCATTAGGATCAAGGTTTAATGTCCGTGTGACATGTTCTGTCGGGACAGTAGAGAAATCAACAGCGCTGATCCCCATAAACGGACGGTTCACTTCTCCTTCTGTTTCAAGTTGGTCAATGATTGGTTGGGCTTCATCAATCGGAATCGCAAAGCCAATCCCCTCAACAGCTTCTAAAGCAATCTTCATTGAATTAATCCCGATCACTTCACCTTGACTGTTGATTAATGCTCCACCACTGTTACCAGGGTTAATCGCTGCATCTGTTTGTAAGACGTCAACCGTCCAGTCAGCCCGACCATCTTGGTTACTATCAACAGTCAGTGACCGGTTGACCCCACTAATAATCCCTTTAGTAACTGTACCAGCAAATTCTTCACCGAGCGGATTCCCAATCGCAATCGCTGTTTCGCCTACAACTAAATCATCAGATGAACCAAACGTTGCGACGGTTGACACGTGTTCTTTATCGATTGACAGGACGGCTAAGTCCGTTAATTCATCTGAGCCGTGTAGTTGTGCTTCGACCCGTTCACCATCGGCTAATATTACTTCGATACTATTGGCACCATCAATGACATGGTGATTGGTCACGACATACGCGCGGTCATCTTCGACTTTATAAACAACCCCGGACCCAGAGCCAGCATCATTTGATTCAGACCATAAACTTTGGTTTTGAATATTAGCAACACCGACAACGGCTTCACCGACATCGGATAACATGTCTGTCGCGACGTCATCTTCTGTAGTTGCGGTTTGAATTAAGGACGATGTTGGTTCTGACGTGTCGTTATTAGGAATTGTTTCATTTTGAAACGGTATGACACCATTAAATAGGAGTAAGAAACCAATCACGGCAACGGTCAAACCACCGACAAGACCACTGAGCCAAAGGCTTACCACACTTTGCTTTTTAACGACAGTTTTTTCTACTGTCTTTTCCTCAACTAACGGTTCAGGTTGTGTTTGCGTCTCACCTGTTGGATTAATTTGAGTTGTTTGTTCGTTTGTTTCTCCAGACATTACGCCTGATTCTTTTTCGTTATCATTTATATTGTTGAATTCATCCATGTTAAAGACTCCTTTCGAAATGTAAAAGTAAATAATGACTTGATACTTATTAGTATAGGTTAGAAGTTAGGCATGAATACGGTAAAGTTATGAAAAAAGTATGGAAAGACACAACGATTAAAATATGAGAAAATATAAAAAGAAGACGGTAATTATAAAGGAAGAAAAGGTAAAAAACTGTAGACAGAAGCATGTTATAATATATGAAGATGGTTTTTGAGTGAATAATAAATAGAACGACATAAGAAGAAGGAGGAAATGTGATGCATCAACATGTGTTTATCGTTGAAGATGATCCAAATATTCGCGATATTGTGAAAGCCTATTTAGTAAAAGAAGGCTACGAGGTCTCGGTCGTTGGCGATGCGGAAAGTGCTTGGGACTACGCGGAGAAACAACAACCGGATATGTGGATTTTAGATATTATGTTGCCAGGTATGGATGGGTATGAGTTATGTAAACGGATTAGACAAATCAGTGAGGTACCGATTATTATTATTTCGGCAAAAGATGAAGAAGTCGATAAAATATTAGGACTTGAACTTGGTAGTGATGACTATTTAACAAAACCGTTTAGTCCCCGAGAACTTGTTGCGAGGGTAAAACGTCTATTTAAGCGGACGCAACCAAAGGAAACAGAGAGTGTTCAAATGGATACCGTAACCGCTGGTCACTTATCGATTAATCATAAAGAACGCCGGGTGTTTTGGCAGGATGAAGAAATAGATGTGACGTCAAAAGAATACGATTTATTGTATCATCTGGTAAAAAATAAAAATCGGGCTTTTTCCCGAGAAGAACTCCTTACCCTGGTCTGGGGAGATGATTACTTTGGCAGTGATCGTGCGGTGGATGATTTAGTCAAGCGCCTTAGAAAAAAGATGGACGGGGTGCCGCTTGAAACGGTGTGGGGTTATGGTTATCGTCTCCGTCAGGATGAAGCTGAATGAAGCTGCAGACGCAACTAACGGTTGCTTTTACGACGTTACTCGTTGTGACGATGTTATTTGTCACGATTGCGATTCATTCGTTATTACTCGATGTCTTAATTCAAAATGAGAAAGACCAACTTGCTGAAAATGGAGAGTTATTAGCGCAATTTCTCTACAGTGAAGTGGCACCGAGAAACTTTTCTGATTGGCTTAACGATGAAGAAGTCTATTTGTTTATTTATAACCGAGCTAATGAACAAGTGATGTTGTATTCCTCTTCACTTGAAGTCTCGACGATTGAAACATGGGTGAATCGTTATGACTTAACGAACAGTAATCAGCCGCTGTGGAGTGACGGTAAGACGGAGTATGTCGTTTCAATCTTACCGATTTACCCAGAGCTACTGAATCAAGAGCTCGTTCTTATTACACCACTCGGAGACTTACAAGCGGTTCAAAGCGTGTTTTTTAACCGACTCGTGATTGTGTTTATGTTTGGGGTGATTGTGATTGCGATTTTGTCACACTACTTAACGATGCGGTTAGTGACACCACTGACACAGTTAAAGCATCAATTAAAGAAAGTAGAAAAACGCCAATTTGATTCATTAGAAAGAATTAAAGCAACGGGTGAAATTAAGGAAGTAGAAGAGAGCATGGTCGATATGGCAAGAGCACTTGAACGCTATATGAAGTCCCAGCAACAGTTCTTCCAAAATGCGAGTCATGAACTTAAAACACCACTCATGACGATTCAAGGCTATGCTGAGGGTATCAAAGATGGTGTGTTTACTGGTGAAGAAGAAGCGCGCGGGCTTGAAGTGATGACGCAGGAGATTGCGCGACTTAAAAAAATTATAAATGAAATGATTCTGTTGGCGAAGCTCGACAGTGATGAAACAATCTATCATGATGAAACGATTTACATTTCACACTTGATTCAACAAGCGATTGACCGGGCGATTCCGCTTGCGACAGATCAACAGATTGCCTTAAATCACAAGGTGATTGACGATTTAACGGTCGTTGTCGATGAAGAAAAAGTGTTGCGTGCACTTATGAATATTATCACCAATGCGATTCGCCATGCGAAAACACAAGTGTTAGTCGAAGCACGCCATGAACAAGGACGTCTTTATATTACTGTGGATGATGACGGTGAAGGCATTGATGAAGCGCTCATGCCACAGTTATTTGACCGGTTTATTAAAGGTAAAGACGGCGAGACAGGACTGGGTCTGGCGATTTCTCGTGCCATTATCGAACGCTCAAATGGCACCATTGAAGTGGCCAATTCACCGACAGGTGGCGCAAGGTTTACAATTATACTGTAAGGAAAGTGAGGCAAGAAGGTGAAACTAACGAACAAATCTCACAGTTTACAACGCCCACACGTACATCTTGATGGTGAGCGGGTGGCGTTACTTGACCGCGATGAGACATTAGACATCTCTCTAGACGCAGGATCACACACATTAACGGTTAATCAGCCATTTAGTAAGAAAGTAACCGTTCCAGTTAAAGATGAGGATGCTTATATGATTAAAGGGAATCCGTGGTGCTTTGTGATACGTTTGATTGCCACGGCGGTGGTTCTTTTCCCTAGTCTATGGCTGTTTTATCCGTCACAAATATCCCTTAGTATGGCGTTGACAGTCCTGATTCTCATGCTTTTGGTTAATTTCGGTAGCCTCTTTTTGGTTAGTCTGTACCGGTTAGAACCGGTGGCAGAATGACACGTGAGTGTGTGAGTTAATATCCACCTTCGTTGGAAAAATTCATGCGTAAATACGTGAAATAGTTAAAAGATTACCGGTTATTTTCATTTTTTTGGTGAAAAGCCTATACGATGAGGTTTCTTTTATGCTATACTTACTCAGTTAAACTGTCAGTCGAGGTTTTTTTACACAAAGAGGAGATGTTTAGGGATGCAACTAAGAGAAGATATTCGTAACATAGCAATTATCGCCCACGTTGACCACGGAAAAACAACGTTAGTCGATCAATTGTTACGTTATTCAGGCACGTTTCGCGAGAATGAACAAACCGATGATCGGATGATGGATTCAAACGATATCGAACGTGAACGTGGGATTACCATTTTAGCGAAAAATACCGCGATCAATTACAATGATACGCGTATTAATATTTTAGATACACCAGGTCACGCCGACTTTGGTGGTGAAGTAGAACGGATTTTACGTATGGTTGATGGTGTATTACTTGTCGTTGATGCTTATGAGGGGTGTATGCCACAAACACGGTTCGTGTTGAAAAAAGCATTAGAACAAAAACTGAGACCAGTGGTTGTTTTAAATAAGATTGACCGTCCAAATGCACGTCCAGAGCACGTCGTTGATGAAGTGTTAGACTTATTCATCGAACTCGGTGCCGATGATGAGCAATTAGAATTCCCGGTCGTTTATGCGTCAGCTTTAAACGGAACATCAGGTGAAGAGCCAGAAGCACAAGAAGAGTCAATGGAAGCGGTCTTTAAGACGATTATGACGAATATTCCGGCACCTGTTGATAACTCACAAGATCCGCTTCAATTCCAAGTAACGTTACTTGATTACAACGACTACTTAGGTCGTATTGGTATTGGACGGGTTGTACGTGGGTCAATTAAAGTCGGTGAACAAGTGACGCTGATTAAAAAAGACGGTTCAACAAAAAGTTTCCGTGTCGCTAAAATCTTCGGCTTCTTAGGACTGAAGCGGATTGAAATCAATGAAGCACATAGTGGGGACATTATTGCTTTAGCTGGTTTAGAAGATATTAACGTCGGTGAAACGGTGTGCCCAAGTAATCACTTAGATGCGTTACCAATCTTACACATCGATGAGCCAACGCTACAAATGACATTTGTAACGAACAACAGCCCATTTGCGGGTCGTGAAGGAAAATATATTACCTCACGCAGAATTGAAGAACGCTTGATGCTTCAATTAGAAACCGACGTGAGTTTACGCGTCGACCCAACCGACTCACCGGATGCGTGGATCGTATCTGGTCGCGGGGAGTTACACTTATCGATTCTTGTTGAAAACATGCGTCGTGAAGGTTACGAAATCCAGTTATCAAAACCACAAGTTATCATTAAAGACATTGACGGTGTAAAATGCGAACCAATTGAGCACGTTCAAGTCGATGTGCCTGAAGAACATACCGGAGCTGTTATGGAATCCTTAGGTTCTCGTAAAGGTGAAATGATCGATATGATTAACCAAGGCAATGGTCAAGTGAGACTTGAGTTTAAAGTGCCTTCACGTGGTCTTATTGGTTATTCAACTGAATTTTTAACACAAACACGAGGTTATGGTATCATTAACCACACATTTGATAGTTATCAACCGGTTGTTAAAGGTAAAGTTGGCGGACGCCGCCAAGGTGTACTTGTCGCTTTAGAAAATGGTAAAGCATCAACGTATGGTATTATGAACTTAGAAGACCGCGGGATTATCTTCGTTGAACCTGGTACAGAAGTGTATGCCGGGATGATTGTTGGTGAACATAATCGTGATAATGATTTAACGGTTAACATCACGAAAGAGAAGCACTTAACTAACGTGCGTTCAGCGAATAAAGATCAAACGTCAACTATTCGAAAAACGCGTCAGTTAAGCTTAGAAGAAGCAATTGAATATTTAGATGATGATGAGTATTGTGAAGTGACTCCAGAATCGATTCGTTTACGTAAAAAGATTTTAAATAAAAACGAACGTGAAAAAGCAACGAAAAAGAAATAAAGCCAATAAAACAGGACAGCGATGTCCTGTTTTTTTGTTTCATTATAATTTTTTCAAGGAATATAGAGTAAAGTAATATGAGAGCGGGGCATATGAAATGAAGAATGAAAGGATCGTAAAGGGATGTTCATTGTGAGATAATTAAAAATAATGCAACCGATTTCTCAAAAACACTAGTCAAAAGTAAAAAAATAGTGTAGGATAGAACATGTAGAGTGATTGCGCTTTCAAAACATGAAATGAAGCATCATATCAAGCTAATCATACGAAGGAGGAATTGTAATGACAAATAAAGATTCACGTGTAGCATACTTCTGTATGGAGTATGGTTTGGACACAAGTATGAAAACGTATGCAGGTGGTTTAGGAATTCTCGCAGGAGATTACTTAAAAGGAGCCAAAGATCATGACTACCCAATGGTAGGGATCGGTATTAAGTGGAAACAAGGTTACACAGATCAACGCATTGATGAACATGGTAAGCCATATGATAGTTATCACAATTATGAGTATGATTTCTTAGAAGATACCGGTGTAACCGTTGATGTGACGATTAGAAAGCAAAACATCACCTGTAAAGTATGGAAAGTCGAACAATTCGGGAATGTTCCGTTATACTTATTAGATACAGATGTCCCGGGTAACCCAGAAGCATGGATTACAGGACAACTATACGGTTGGTTCGGTGAAGAACGGATTGCCCAAGAGATGGTTCTTGGTATTGCGGGTGTACGTGCCTTACGTAAACTCGGTCATGACATTGATGTGTATCACTTCAACGAAGGTCACGCACTGTTTGCTGGTTTTGAATTAATGCGTGAAAAGATGGAAGAGGGCGCTGACTTTTACGAAGCGTGGAAACAAACACGTGAGGAAACCGTCTTCACAACACACACGCCAATTGTTGAAGGAAATGAATCACACCCAATCGAAAAATTATTATACATGGGCGCAGCTAATGGCCTAACAGTAGAACAACTTGTTGAAATCGGTGGCGCACCATTTAATATGACTGTTGGGGCACTAAGACTGTCACGTATGTCTAATGCCGTTGCCGAGTTACACGGTGAGACGGCAAATAAAATGTGGGCACATGTGGATAATCGCTCAGAGATTATTCCAATTACGAACTGTATTCACCGTCCAACATGGGTCGATGAACAGATGTTAGACTTACAAGCAAGTGGTGGTGACTTATGGTCACGTCACTTAGAAAATAAACGCGACTTGATTGATTTTATTGAAGAACGTAACGGCGTTCGCCTTAAAGAAGATAAACTGATCATTGGTTTCTCTCGTCGGGCTGCACCTTACAAGCGTAGTGACTTTATCTTTACGGATGAAGCGATTATTGGCCCATTACTTGAATCTGGTGATGTACAAATTGTCTTCTCAGGTAAAGCTCACCCACTCGATGATACGGGTAAAGGCATTGTATCGTCACTTGTGAAGATGGCGAAGAAATACCCACATGCGGTTGTTTTCTTAGAAAACTATGATATGACAATCGGGGCAATGTTAACCCGCGGGTCTGATGTATGGCTTAATAACCCACGTCGTCCGAAAGAAGCAAGCGGAACTTCAGGTATGAAAGCAGCGATGAACGGTGTCTTAAACTTAAGTACATTAGACGGCTGGTGGCCAGAAGCGTGTGAACACGGTGAAAATGGCTGGCAGTTTGGTGATGGTTTCGAATCTGATGACGTTGAAGCATTAGATAAGCATGATTTAGATGCACTTTACCGTGTCCTTCAAGAAGAAGTCTTACCAACCTTCTATCAAAACCAAGATAAGTGGGTACAAATGATGGCACGTAGTATCGAATCAACCCGTGACCGTTATGCGGTTAAACGTATGCTTGAAGATTACTATGACAAGCTGTATGCGAAAAAATAAGCGGATAGGTTAAAAGATCAATAAGCGTCTCCTTTAACGAGGGGGCGCTTTTTCTTTTCGGAAAAAATAGTAGACATGTCTGTTTATATTGTGTATATTGTATATATACAGAAAGTTGGTGAAGACATGCGCTTAGTGATTCACAATCAATCAGACGCGCCGATTTTTAAACAAATTTATGATCAAATTAAATCGCAAATTATTGCGGGTGAATTAAAACAAGATGATGCCCTACCTTCAATCCGGCAACTGGCAAAGGACTTAAAAGTCAGTGTCATTACCACCAAACGCGCCTATGAAGAGTTAGAGCGTGACGGGTTTATATACACGATGGCAAAACGTGGGTCTTATGTAAAAGGCATGAATCCGTCGCTTATTAAAGAAGAGTATTTAAAACAAATCGAAAACCATCTACAAGACGCGCTTGATTTGGCCGACACTGTCGGTATATCAACAGCTGAACTAAAAGCGTTACTGGATGTATTAAAGAGTGAAACAGAAGGAGGACGAAAGTGATGCATGCGATTGAATTAATGGATGTGAGTAAGCAGTTCAAAAACTTTAGTATAAATAACCTTCACTTAACGATCCCGACGGGATCGATTGTTGGACTTGTCGGTGAGAACGGGGCGGGTAAAAGTACGACGTTACATATGATTATGCAGGCGTTAAAAAAAGATAGTGGGACGATTCATGTTCTTGGTGTGAATAATGAGGCGGATGAATTTTTAGACGTAAAACAAAAAATTGGTGTTGTTTTAGATGAAGCCTATTATCCTGAGACGCTAACAACGAAACGGATTCGGATTATGTTGAAAGATATCTACACCGCTTGGGATGATGACGTTTTTGACCACTACATGACACAATTCAAATTACCATACAATCAAGTGTTTAAAGACTTTTCACGCGGGATGAAAATGAAATTACAACTCGCCGTTGCTTTGTCGCATCAGGCAGAATTACTCATTTTAGATGAAGCAACGAGTGGGTTAGATCCGATGGTGCGTGAAGAAATTTTGGATATTATTAATGAGTTTACCCGTGATGAACGTCATACGGTGCTGTTGTCGTCACATATCGTCAGTGACTTAGAGAAAAGTTGTGACTATATTGCCTTCTTACACGAAGGGCGCCTTAAGTTTATGGAAGAAAAAGACGGATTACTGGAACGTTATCGAATACTAAAACTAGCGCCAGAAGAGGTTAATGCCTTAACCATCAATCAAGCCGCGATTAAAGGTCAGCGGGTGAGTCGTTATGCGGTTGAGTTGTTGGTGGATATAGAGGTACTCTCCTCGTCTGAGACAGTCTTTGGTGATTTAGAAAAAGCGACATTAGAAGATGTGATGATTTTGATGACGAAAGGAGTGAAGCAATCGTGAAAGGATTACTCCTAAAAGATATTTTTACGTTAGAAAAACAGATGCGGGTGCTGCTCATTGTCGTTGTCGGTTTTGCGCTTATTCCGGCATCGAATATGATCGGTTTTACGGTAATGTATGCGATCATTATCCCGATTTCTTCATTCGGTTATGATGAACGCGCCAAATGGGACCGGTTGATGCGGATGATGCCGATACCTGAAAGGTCAATTATCTTAAGTAAATATGTTCTCGGTTATAGTTTTGTTGGTCTGATTAGTGTCATTATGTTGATAGCGCAATTTGGTTATCACGCCTTTGGCTATCAAGATTTAACGTTAGCGTCATACCCAGCCTTTCTGGTGAACGTGATCTTCATGGTTTTCATGGCTTTAATCGGCTATGCGGTATTAATGCCGTTTATCTTTAAATTTGGGATGGAGAGAGGACGGCTTGTGTTTGGGGCTGTCTTTGCGGCGTTATTTTTCTTAACCATTCCCTTTTCTATGATACAGATATCTTCCAGTTATGGTACCTTCATGGCATCCCCGTTGTTTGTCTGGATTGTTGTATTAGTTTCCGCCGTAGTTAATGTGATGTCAATAAAACTAAGTCAAAGATTTTATAGTCAAAATACGAATAGTTAAAAGTGAGCGCCTGACTCTTTAGTCAGGCGCTTGTTTCATTAAGGGGCGTATGTGTCATACAAATAGTTATTTACTTTTTGTTCGTTGATGTTCTCGATCTTATTGAGCGCTGTTAAGTCACTCGCATACATGTCACGTTCGGTATGAATGGTTTGATTGTTGAATATAAAACTGATGTAGTCCACATTGTTAATCAAGTAATAGAGATAAAGGGATTGTTGATGGACTTCTTTATCGATCTTATTAAAGGCATAGGGCTCATCATTTTCATAATATAACTCAATTCCGTATGGTTCTTGTTTTGTTTGGAGTTTAAAGTGGTCGACTGTCTCTAATGTGGTGACCATACGACTGATATTTATGACAGCACTGTTGTCACCAACAAACGAGCCTTTGTATTGAAAGACAGATGTGTTTGATTCTGTTTGTCCACAAGCGGTAAGAGCGATAAGACAAATCATAACGATTATTCTAAATGGTTTCATAGGAGCTCCTTTCATGTGACTAAGTTAATCATGGGTTATCTCTGGTTGTTACACTATAGTTCGCGTCTTAATGCACTTAAGACATCAATTTTTGTTGCTTTTTTAGCTGGTCGTGAGCCGGAAATAAGGGTGACCAAAAGACAAATGACATAGGCAATGAGTACAAGCGTCCACGGAATACTTGAGAACTGGAATCCTTCCGGGAGTTGATCTTCAAAGGCAGCTTCTAAAATCAGTGGTAAGCCGATATTAACTAAGAAACTGATGAGGTAACTCACCAAGGTCCCAATCGTTGCGCCCATAATGCCGATGATGCTACTTTCTAGTAAGAAAATCTGTTTAATTGTCTTAGGACTAGCACCAATCGCTTTCATAATCCCAATGTCTGGTGCCCGCTCAGTGACCGCCATTGTCATCGTATTAAAGATCCCAATTGAAGCAATAATAACCGCAATCGCACCGATGAAAATTAGCCCGGCTTTTGCGATAGTAAATAACATATTGATTTGTTTAAGTTCTGAAGCAACAGAATAGCCGTAATAGCCTTGGTCGTTAATCGTATCAGTTAAAGCTTGAACGTTTTCTAAGTTATTCGATTGAATCGTCACTTCATCATAATAGAAGGTCAGATCCATCGGTTCTTCTTGGAAATACATTTCCCCACCAGGGGTCCCGGTATACTCACTGACTGACTGATAAAAGTCAAAGGTCGTATAAAGTCTTTGGTCTTGTTGCCATTCATTGGCTGGTTCAGCAGTCACCCCAACAACGGTCACTTGATATGTTTTTTCTTCCGTATCCGTCTCATTGATTAATCGTGACACGGTAAGGTCAATCGTCTCACCGATGAGCTCGCCTTGATACAGCGTTTCCTCTATCCGCTCACCATTTTCATCATACATATCTTCAGGGTCGGTATCATCTTTTAATAGTTGTTCATAAAAGTGATACCCAACAACAACTTCATCACTCGATGTAGCGTATCGCCCGTCTTTAAGCGGGGTACCCCCTGTTTCTAATGCGGCCATATCCACCGCAACAGTCCGCGGACTCACTTCGTAGCCGTTTAGTGAGACGAGCGGGGACTGACGAAAGAAGCTTTGTTTTCTAACGGCACGGACATTTTCAAGCGACTTGAAATAGTCAATGTCCTCATCCGTAATTCCTTGACTGTTGGGATCGTCTTTCCCGTAGATTTGAACTTGATTGACCGTTTCTTGTTCAAGCACATCTTTAATTAAAGTGTCATGTAAACCGAAAGCAACAGATGCCAGGACAATTAAGAAGGCTGTCCCCATCGCCGTTGCGAGCACGGTCATAAAAATCCGCATTTTATTCTTTTTCATATTTTCTCTCACGAAGTAAAGCTGATCTTTAAATAACATTACTTCACCTCCTGGTCGATAAGGGCGCCGTCATGCATCATCAGTGAACGGTGACCAATTTTGGCGACTTCATCATCATGGGTGATAATGAGGAAGGTGATATCAAGGGATTCATTTAGCTCTTTAATGAGGTGAAGCAGGTCTTCTTCTGTTTCAGAGTCTAAGCTGCCTGTTGGTTCATCGGCTAGAATAATGAGTGGATTTAAGACAAGGGCACGTGCGACGCTGACCCGTTGTTGTTGACCACCGGATAGCTCACTCGGATAATGGTGTTCAAATCCTTTAAGACCGACTTTTTCTAATGTGTCTAATGCTTGAATTTTACGGGCGGTTTCACTTACGCCTTGTAAAATCAGCGGTAATTCAACATTTTGATAAGCGGTCATTGATTGGATGAATTGAAAGTTCTGAAAGATAAAGCCAATCGTGCCAAGGCGAAATTCGGCGAACTGTGCTTCTGTAAAGTCACTGACATCGGTGGTGTTAATGACAATATTTCCACTTTGTCGCGGTAAGAAGCCACCAATTAAATGCAGCAACGTGGATTTACCAGAACCACTCCGACCAACTAACGTTACAATTTCACCTTTAGTTACTGAAAAACTCACGTCTTGTAAGACAGGGATGACGGTTTTCTTATCTTTTTTCCCAAGCTCAAACTGATGGGACAGTTGTTTTACTTCAATCATATTTATTCCCTCCATTTACTGTTCACTGTCTGTGACGATCTTGATAGAAAAAAAGATGCATAATATTAATCATTAGAAAGTCTGAACTTCTTGTGGTTCAGTAAATTAAGGCTTAAAGGAACAAAATATAACTACAAAACATCGGTTATACATTTAACAATTCATCTTTGTTTAAATACAAAAATAGCGTTAGTGAGTTATATTTTTCAACTCACTAACACTACATATTGTACAAACTTAATCCTTTCTTTTTAAACACTGAATCCTGATTTTGTACTTAATGAAATTTGTTCATCTAATTAATTATTTTTTGGATCTTTTCCTCATCGGGAATTAGAACACCGTAAATGACGTCGTGCATATTATAAAAGTAATCCTGTCCGTTTTTGGAATACTGGAGTATGGGAGTTATGGTATAAAAATCGAATGCTTTTTCTTCTTCAAACGTAGATATTATAATATACTCTGATGTAAAATGAAATGCATAACCCATTAGCTATTAAAAAAGCTAGGTATCGATTGGGTTTATACACGCATAAGGAAATTGCTAACGTACTAGGAGTGCTCCAATCAATAATTTCTCGTAAATTAAAGAACTAATTAAACTTGTAATTGGTAAAAGAGAACATTACTAGATCTTCTTTGCTGACGTCGGACACATGTGTACAGAGAGAATCGCGAACGCTAGCTCACAAATAGGATGTAACAGATGTTGAGAAAATAGGTTTACAGTGTTTGGAGCATAGAAAAACCCATGCTCAGTTGAACGAGCACGGGTCATCTTCGTGGTGTCCTTATGGAATCCCCTTCCTCAAATATTCGTTAGAAATTTAAGCGGAGATCGTTTAATTCATAGGGTATTTCTTCGTATCTTTTTCGTTCTTCTAGCTATTACTAGCCACGGAAACGACTTAAGAATTCTTGCACCCGTGGGTTTTCTGAATGTTCAATAACATCACTCGCCGAACCTTGTTCAGCGATGACACCGTCATCTAAGAATAACACTTTATCCGCAACATCAAGCGCAAAGTCCATCTCGTGTGTGACAAGGACCATGGCCATGTCATCATTTTTGGCAATGTCACGAATAACTTCAAGTACTTCCCCGACAAGCTCAGGGTCTAAGGCTGAGGTGACCTCATCAAACAGCATAATTTTCGGACGCATAACAAGCGCACGCGCCATCGCCACGCGTTGTTTTTGTCCACCTGAGAGTTGAGATGGGTAATTATTGATTTTATCGCCTAAGCCAACACGTTCTAACATATCAATGGAACGTTGTTTGACTTCTTTTTTCTTTTCGCCTTTTACATGAATCGGGGCTGTCATACAGTTTTCTAAGATCGTCATGTGAGGGAACAGGTTAAAGTGTTGGAACACCATGCCGATATCTCCGCGGATCTCGCGTAAGTGCTTTTCGTCGGCTTCAACCATCTTTCCGTGCTTTTCCATCTTCCATAGGTTTTTACCGTCGACAATGATATCGCCATCTGTTGGTTCTTCTAGCGTCATCAACATCCGGATAATCGTTGTTTTACCAGACCCACTTGGCCCGATCACGGCAATTTTTTCGGCTGGGAAGATATCTAAATCAATCCCTTTTAATACTTCTACATCGCCAAATGATTTGTGTACATCTTTATATTCAACAATAGGTTTTGTCATAATGTTTGTCACTCCTTTAAGTTGTCATGATTTGATTGGATCAATGACTTGATTTTTATCAAAACGGGTATTGAGTTTTACTTCTAGCTTTTTAATTAATCGGGCAGACGGGTAACTTAACACAAGGAAAATAATCCCGACAATCGTTAACGCTTCAATTAAGTTGAAGTGCTCGGAACCGAAGCTATTAGCCATGTGTAAGATCCCGGTAAGTCCAATCGTTGACGCGAGTGGGACTTCTTTAAACATAATGATAAAGTAGTTTCCAAGCATCGGTACCGTTGGTGGGAATGCTTGTGGTAAAATGATTAACCGCCATTTATCCAGTAGTGAGAAGTTTAAAGCAGTTGAGGCTTCCCACTGGCCATTTTCCACACTCTCAATACCAGACCGGTAAATCTCACCAATATACGTACTAAAGTGTATACCAAAACCAACAACGGCACTGACAAAGGGACTGAGTGTTACCCCAACCACAGGAATCTCAGGCCAAGCATAATAAATAAAGAACAGTTGTACCA
>ERZ1673961.302-NODE-302-length-22772-cov-3.495532_pt1 | contig 22772 bp, 20 predicted proteins | sample MGYA00580189_ERZ1673961 | MGnify/ENA primary metagenome ERZ1673961 (study PRJEB41334, sample SAMN05608105) | rock metagenome | biome: terrestrial subsurface; feature: shale formation; material: shale | place: USA: Pennsylvania ... | reverse complement strand
AAGCCAGGCGGTGTGCTGTTATACGCCACCTGCTCTATCCTGCCCCAGGAAAACTGCGATCAGGTTGCCGCCTTCCTGGAGCGCACGCCTGATGCCCGGCTTGAGGCTATCACTCAGGCTGGCCAACCAGATGCAATTGGCTGGCAAATCTTGCCCGGACAGGACAATATGGACGGGTTTTATTACGCGCGAATCGTTAAGTCGAAACTTCAGGGATAAGACGAGGCCATGAAAATAATCATCTTGGGCGCAGGTCAGGTCGGTGGCACCCTTGCAGAAAACCTGGTGGGTGAAAACAACGATATCACCATAGTCGACAGTGACAGAAACCGCCTTAGGGCTCTGCAAGACAAATATGACTTGCGGGTGGTTGTCGGTCACGGAGCCCATCCCGGCGTCTTGAAAGAAGCCGGCGCCGAAGATGCCGATATGCTGATCGCTGTAACAAACAGCGACGAATGCAACATGGCCGCCTGTCAAATTGCATATACCCTGTTTGGCACACCAACCAAGATAGCCCGTATTCGCTCAGAGCAGTATTTGGGGATGCAGGATAAACTGTTTATCGATAGTGAAACCAAGAGTAATGAACCTCGTACCCGGGGTGGTTTCATCATAGATGAGCTGATAGCTCCTGAGCAGTTAGTAACCGCTTACATACAACGCCTGGTAGATTACCCTGGGGCTTTACAGGTTCTGGAGTTCGCCGAAGGCAAACTGAGCCTGGTGGCTGTTCGCGCCTATTATGGTGGCCCCTTGGTGGGCAACGCGCTGGCAACGCTGCGCGAACACATGCCGAATATTGATACCCGGGTGGCGGCTATTTTCCGTCAGGGACGGCCGATTATGCCCAGGGGAACCACTATCATAGAAGCCGATGATGAAGTGTTCTTTGTCGCCGACAGTCGCCATGTACGGGCAGTGATGAGTGAGATGCAGAAGCTGGATAACAGCTACCGCAATATCATGATCGCCGGTGGCGGTAACATAGGTTTGGGACTGGCCAAGAAGCTACAGCGTAATCACTCGGTCAAGTTGATAGAGCACCGTCAGGACAGAGCCGAGGCACTGTCGGAAAAGCTGGAAAATACCACGGTATTCTGCGGCGATGCTTCCGATCAGGAACTCTTGATGGAAGAGCACATAGATCAAACCGATGTGTTTATCGCCGTCACCAACGACGACGAGGCCAATATCATGTCGGCGCTGTTGGCCAAACGTATGGGTGCCAAGAAAGTGATGGTGCTTATTCAGCGTGAAGCCTATGTCGATATCGTTCAGGAAGCCAATATCGATATTGCCATTTCGCCGCAACAAGCCACCATCTCGGCTCTGCTGACCCATATCCGTCAAGGGGATATCTGCAACGTATACTCACTGCGTCGCGGTGCTGCCGAGGCGATTGAGGCCATAGCCCATGGAGATTCCAGCACCAGCAAAGTCGTCGGCAAACAGATAGGCGAAATCAAGCTGCCGCCGGGCACCACCATAGGTGCCATAGTCCGCGATGATGAAGTCTTGATGGCCCACGATAAGACAGTTATTGAACAGGGAGACCATGTCATTCTCTTTCTGGTGAACAAGAAGTTTATCGGTGAAGTGGAAAAACTGTTCCAGCCGAGCGCGTTTTTCTTCTAAGGCTCTGGCCATGCTGAATTTTCGCCCACTGCTATTCATCCTAGGCCTGTTTTTATCCATGCTGACGGCCTTTATGTTTATTCCACTCTTCTTCGCCCTGTTTTACGGCGAAGAAACAGTGGCGGCCTTCATGGCATCGGCACTGGTCACTGGCACAATCTCCAGCCTTTGTATGCATAGGGGGCAAGGACAAAAACTCAATCTGAATATCCGCGATATGTTCCTGCTGACCAGCCTCACCTGGTTTATTGTCAGCTTATTCGCCGCCATGCCTTTTACCTTGTATCACGGTATTGGCTATACCGATGCCTTCTTTGAAACCATGTCGGGGATCACCACCACAGGATCCACAGTATTATCCGGCCTGGACAGCATGGATCACAGCATTCTCGTCTGGCGTTCGCTGTTGCAGTGGCTCGGTGGCATAGGCTTTATTGTGATGGCGGTAGCCATTCTGCCGTTTCTCAACGTAGGGGGGATGCGGCTGTTCAGAACCGAATCCTCAGATTGGTCCGAGAAAGCCATCCCTCGCACCCAGAGCTTGGCTAAATACCTGTTTCTGGTGTATCTGGGACTAACGGTATGCTGCGGTTTGGCTTATCACCTGGCGGGGATGAACTGGTTTCAGGCGCTCAACCATGCCATGACCACGCTCTCCACTGGGGGCTACTCGACTTCGGATAGTTCCATGGCGGCCTTTCCCAAGGCGGCGCACTGGGTCGGGGTGGTATTTATGGCTGCCGGTGGTCTGCCGCTACTGATGTTTGTTCAGAGTCTACAACAACGTAGTATCAAGGTGTGGAATGATGCCCAAGTAAAAGGCTTTATTCTTTTTCTGCTGCTAGTGTCTTTCTCTCTGGCCTATTGGCTCTACAGTTCGCGGGAAATAGCCTTTATTGATGCCCTGCGGCTCTCGAGCTTTAACGTGGTTTCCGTGGTCACCACCACAGGCTATGGTCTGACCGACTATGGCAGTTGGGGGGCGCTGGCAAATATCGCCTTTCTATTCCTGATGTTTGTCGGCAGCTGCTCAGGTTCAACCTCCGGCGGCATAAAAATATTCCGCTTCCAGATCGCCGGCGCCATCATGCGTGAACAATTGAAGCAGCAGTTTCATCCCAACGGTATTTTCCGCGAGCGCTACAACAACCGACCTATCAACGAAGAGATTGTGCGTTCCCTGGTGACCTTCGCGCTGCTGTTTATGCTGGTTATCGTGATGCTGACGCTGGTATTGGTACTTTGTGGTCTGGATCCTATCACCAGCCTGTCTGGTGCAGTCACGGCTGTGACCAATGTCGGCCCAGGACTTGGTCCGGTTATTGGCCCTGCAGGCAACTTTTCCAGCCTGCCGGACTTGGCCAAATGGGCGCTGTCGATAGGCATGTTATTGGGCCGCTTGGAGATCCTGACCGTCGCCGTATTGTTCCACCCCAGTTTCTGGAAATACTGACAACCCCATTATAGATGAATATTATTCAACTGTAGATAATCGGCTTGCAAGACATACATACGTTTGACATCCGAATATTGGCCGTTGATAAAGATCTCCTGTACCAAATGGCCTTCCTCTTTAAAGCCGCACTTTTGATAGAGCTGTAACGCCTTGTCATTCTCCAGTGCCACATGCAGATAAACCTTGTAAAGGTTTAGTATGGTAAAGGCGTAATTGAGCGCCTTGTTGACCATAGCTCTGGCATAGCCTCGCCCCTGAAACTCCGGCGCTATGATTATCTGAAACTCGGCGTTACGATGAATGTCATTGATCTCCACCAACTCAACCAGGCCTATAGTCTGTTGCTGAGCATTTTCTGCGATAAAGCGCCGCTCTGTCTTGTCATGGATATGCTTGTTGTAGAGCTCTTCAAGCTCATCAAACGATTCATAAGGCTCTTCAAACCAATAAGCCATTATGATGCGATTGTTATTTAGTTGATGAATAAATCTCAGGTCTGTTCTTTCCAACGCACGCAGGCGAATCTCACCGTCTTTCATGACCCCCCCTAAAAGTCGTACCAATAAAGCCGCCCATATTAAGCGGGCAACAGGCACACAGTGCTGACCTTGCAGTCACCTTTTTCACACATACAAAAAAGCGCAGTACCATGACTGCGCTTGGAAAACATCGGCTCTATCAGGATGCCAAATCACTCAAATACTCGGCATAGCGCTTTACATCTTCCCAGTCCGTGTAGTCGATAACCGTCTTGGGATCGGTTGGGCCGCCGGTCATCTTCATGATCAACCGGATCATAAAGCTATCCAGCCAGCCCCAAGAGGGGTAATCCACCTTACCGGCGATAATCTTCACATCCTTGGGTTTCCAATCCGACAGGGCAATGAACTTCTGCAGATACTTGTTGTTTTCCGGGATCCGTTTCTCCGGCTTGCGGGCCACCACATTAACAGAGAAGAAGCTGAGCCCTTTCTCTGTCAACACCTGTTGGTGTTTGCTGCAAAAAGCGAACACACTCTTGTCGTAGGTGCCATAAAGCACACAGGCACCGAGTACCACGGCATCATATTTTTGCCAGTCGATGTTTTCCGCCTCGGCTGCAGCCAAATCCATGCTGTCACACTCATGACCCAACTGCTGTAGTCTTTCAGCTATACAGCGACTGATCTTGGCAGTGTGGCCACCACGGGAGAAGTAGAGCACAAGAATGGATTTCATAAGTTCGCCTATTGAGTGTCTGTAACTTAAATTGTGTAGCTTGTCGCCCGGATTGAACAAGTTGAGAGATCACATAATCGGCTTCAACTCTTGAGAATATTGCCGCAAATTGCGCTGAATCGGTAGTTTTCAGGCTAGAATTGCGATCCAGATAAAAGACTGATGATTGTGCTCATCTCCCCATTCAATTAGAATAACCTAATCAAAAGGCGAAGAGGTTCCAAGCTGATGCAAAAAGATATTGATATCGCAGCCATGCTTTCCAATGCGGAAAATGCTGCCAAATGGCTCAAAGCCATCGCCAACCCTTACCGCCTGATGATCCTCTGCCTACTACTGGATCAAGAGCTGAGCGTCACTCAGTTGAATGAAACCGTGCCCCTGAGCCAATCTGCTCTGTCACAACATCTGGCAGTACTGCGCGCCGAAGATCTGGTGGCAACCCGCAAGAGTTCGCAGGTTGTTTACTACTCGCTCAAGAACCAGCAGGTCACAGAGGTCATCTCTATCCTGCACCGCAAGTACTGCGCTTAGGTCTTAAAGCTCAGCAAACTCGGCGGCAAAGGCCTTCACCCGCTGCCAATCGGTGAATTCATAAGTACCGCTGATATCAGTTGGCCCCTTGGTTATCCACATGATCAGCCGAATCATGCTACGGTCAAATAAGCCGTAGTTAGGATAGGCTATCTTGCCGGCAAACACGCCTTGCAATTGCGGCTGCCACAGGGACAACTGCAAAAACTTCTGCATATAAGGGTTGGTTTCCGGGGTATTCTTTTCCGGCTTACGAGCGACTACATTGACGGTAAAGAAGGCATTCTTCTTGGCATTCAGCAGCGCATGGTGGTTATTGACGAAACGATACAGCTCCGGCCTATGCTTACCATAACGTATGCTGGCACCCACCAAGATTTTATCGAAAGTCTGCAGAGGCTCAGCTTCCGCCTCAGCCAGCGATACCATAGAGACTGTCTCACCCGCTTTGCTCAATTCATCAGCCATTGTCTGGCATATCGCCTTGGTCTGGCCATCAACGGTCGAATAAATAATCAGAGTTTTGCTCATCAGTTCTTCCAGAAAGTCGGGGTAAACAACACCAATAAGGTAAAGATTTCCAAGCGCCCAAACAACATGGCAACCACAAGCACATACTTGGCGCCATCTTCTATGCTGGCGTAGTTGCTGGCAACTTCGCCAAGGCCTGGCCCCAGGTTGTTGAGGCAAGCAGCGGTGGCGCTGAAGGCCGTTATCGCATCCATTCCCATGGCCATCAGGATCAGCATACAAATGACAAACACTAAGGCATAGGCGGAAAAGAAGCCCCAAACAGCATCTATTACTCTATCCGGCAACGCCTTGGAACCGATACGAATCGAGAACATAGCCCTGGGGTGAATTAGACGCTTAAGCTCGCGCGACCCCTGCAACAGCAGTAACACCACGCGGATAACCTTGATCCCGCCAGCAGTAGAACCGCCACTGCCGCCGATAAAGCTGGAAAACATCAATAGGATGGGCAGAAACAGCGGCCAAACATGGAAGCTCTCGGTACCAAAACCGGCTGTGGTGGAAATAGAGACTGCCTGAAACAGCGCATGATCCAGAGTTTGCTCCGGTGTGTCATAGATGCCTGAGTGATACAAGGTGGCGAAACAGATGGCGGTCAGCAGTAACTGAATAGCGATAAGCGCCTTGAATTCGGCATCACGAAAATAAACCCTGAAGTTGATCCCCCGGCGGGAAAACGCCGCAAAGTGCAGGCTGAAGTTCACTGCCGCAATCAGTAGAAATACCACGCAAATCAAATTGATGGTTGGGCTTTGAAAGTAGCCCATACTGGCGTCATGGGTGGAGAAACCGCCAATAGCGATAGTAGAAAATGAATGACTGATGGCATCGAAGGCACTCATACCAGCGAGCCAGTAGGCGCCGGCACAGGCCAGGGTCAACATCAGGTAGATATACCAGAGCGTCTTGGCAGTTTCGGCAATCCTTGGGGTCATCTTGGAGTCTTTGACGGGCCCTGGGATCTCGGCTCGGTAAAGCTGCATGCCCCCAATACCCAAAACCGGCAGAATAGCTACCGCCAGTACAATGATCCCCATGCCACCTAACCATTGCAGCAAGTGACGATAAAAGAGTATCGCCTTTGGCAGGTTATCCAAGCCGACTATCACAGTGGCCCCCGTGGTTGTCAGCGCCGAAAAAGATTCAAAAATACTGTCGGCCAGTGACAAGTCCGGCTGTTTCGATAGCAAAAAGGGCAAGGTACCTATGGCACCAAGTACGGTCCAGAACAGCACCACTATCAAAAAACCCTCTCGGGTCTTGAGTTCTGCCTTATGGTGGCGATTGGGATACCAGAGCCAGAAACCGATAAATAGACTGATAAAGAAGGCTTTAATAAACGCCGTACCACCGCCGTCTTCATAGATAAGGGCCACCAATGCCGGGGGCAGCATAGTGATGGAGAAAAGCCCTATCAGTAACCCGGTAATACGGGTAATAGTTCGGTAATGCATGCCGTTTTTCAATCAGTCCATTGGCCAATAAAACCCAGCATTGTCGCACAAGTTATCAGAGTGTTCACTGTGAAAAATCTATCTTTAATTGTCCTTGGCTCATGGGAGCCAACTCGTTATTGATACTCTCGATAACAGATAAGGGCACAGCCAGAGTCAGGCGAATATGGTCGGAAAACTCCCGCTCCTCTATCAACACGTCAAGCCTTTGCAGCAGATGTTCGATATCGGCCAATTGGTCGTAACGGCAAACCAAACGGCCTTTTTCCCTGAGCATTTTTGTCTTGGTCGCCAGCCGTGGCAGCATCTGCTTGAGCCCACTACTGTAGGCACGAACTAGCCCACCCACACCCAACTTGGTGCCGCCATAGTAACGCACGACAACCGCGCCAATCTCACCTATGCCAGCCCCATGCAATACCGCCAACATGGGGCGACCGGCACTACCGCCAGGCTCGCCATCATCACTCGACCCCATGGCCGACTGCCCCATGGGTGCACCACAAATAAATGCTTGGCAATAATGACTGGCACCGGGATAACGCTGCTTTATCTGTTGCAATTGCTGTTTAAACTCTTCCGGCGAATGACAGGGAAATACCAGAGAGATAAAGCGGCTGTGCTTTATCTCTTCTTCATATTCCAGCTCTTCTGCCGCAATGGGATAACTTTCAATCAATGAGACCTGACTCTCGAGTCATATTTTCGTTGCCATGGGCGTGGATTATGACATTGTCTTCGATACGGATCCCACCAAACGGGCGCAAACTGGCGACCAGCTCCCAATCCACCAACTTCTTACGGCCATCTAGCTTAAGAGGCACCAACAGGCTATCGATGAAATAGAGTCCTGGTTCTATGGTTACTACATGCCCGGGCGCCATAGTCCTGGTGCAGCGCAGAAACGGGTGATCTTCAGGAGGGGCCACATGAGTGCCGCGCTCGTCATTGAAGAAACCACCGACATCATGCACCTGCAATCCCAACATATGCCCCAGCCCATGAGGGAAGAACGCCCGGGTAATGCCCTGCTCCAACAGCGTCTCTTGTGAGCCATTGGCCAGACCGACTTCAAGTAACAGAGTCGCCAGCTGTTGATGAGCCTGCAGATGCAGTTCGGTATAACGTTTGCCGGGTCGCAAGTGCTCAATCAGTTGAAGCTGCAGTTGATTCATCGCCAGGATAAGATCGTGGAACCTATTTTTTTCAAAAGCATAGGTACGGCTGATATCGGCGGCATAGCCGTGGAAAGAAGCACCGGCATCGATCAGAAAAGACAACCTCTGCTGTGGGCTTTCATGCTCCAACGCAGTGTAATGCAAAATAGCCGCATTTTGGTTGAGGGCAATGATGTTGCCATAAGGAACCTGATTCTCCCCTTGTGCTATGGCATTCAGATATTGCTGTTGGATTTCAAACTCACTGGCACCATTGTAGAAGGCGTTCTTGGCCGCGCGATGGCCCTCGACCGCAATATGGTTGGCCTGACGCATACATTCCAACTCGTAATCTGTCTTACAGGCACGATAAAAATGCATGTAACTCATTACGGCTTCTGGATTACAGTTGTTAAATCCGAGCACAGAAGCCACTTCCAGGTGTTCACCAATATAGGCCCAGCAACCCTCTGCCACAGGCAGGAGGTCCGCCACCTTATCGGCCTTGGTCAAAATACGGATATCAAAGCTGTCACACCAGAAGCTTTGCGGCAGATCTGTCACCTTATGCCAGAAGTCTTCGGGACGGTAGAAGATTAGTATTGGCTTATCGCGACCATTGACCAGCAGCCAACAGTGAGGCGTTTCCAGTAAAGGCACCCAGGCCTTGAAATGGGGATTCACCTTAAAGGGGTAATCGATATCGTCCAGAAACTGCCTGTGGGGTTGACCCGAATGAATTGCCAACCCAGACAGTCCCTCACGGGCACAAATCTCGGCAACTCTTTGATTAAGAATATTTATATGTGATTGATAATGCTGAGCCAGTTGCATAATAAGCCGTTCCTGTTATCTGAAATCAAGGTTCCCCTTGCCATTGGACGCTGTTCACAGTTACAACAAAAGCCAATGTGCAGTGTATCACAAAGCTGAAATTTGCAGCTAACCGGCAAGCAATTAAACGATCGTTTAAATTGGGTGTTGTATTTTTCCTTTTTTCGAAGCACACTGAGCAACAACTGGTCAAATGATGGCCTGAGCTGCCCTACTCCTAAGCAATAAGGATGCAAGCAATGATCTACCAAAATTCGATGATTCAAGTTGAGTTACTCGAGAATAATATCGCCCGCCTTTGCTTCAATGCCGAAGGATCGGTAAACAAATTCGACCGCGCCACCCTGACCTCTCTGGATGAGGCTCTGGACGCCATCAAAGCAGAATCCAGCGTGAAAGCACTGCTGCTGACATCGGCTAAAGCTGCCTTTATAGTCGGCGCCGACATTACTGAGTTCCTTGGGTTGTTCGCCCAGGAAGATGAAGTACTCTTGTCATGGTTGCAGCAAGCCAATGCGGTATTCAACAAGCTGGAAGACATGCCTTTCCCAACCGCTTCTGCCATCAATGGTTTTGCCTTGGGCGGTGGTTGCGAAACCATTTTGGCCACAGACTTCCGCATTGCCGACACCAGTGCCCGAATCGGCCTGCCGGAAACCAAGCTGGGGATCATCCCGGGATTCGGTGGCACAGTGCGTCTGCCCAGAGTGATAGGTGCAGACAATGCACTGGAGTGGATCACCACAGGCAAAGACCAACGCCCGGAAGCCGCTCTCAAAGTTGGCGCAGTAGATGCCGTCGTGGCTCCAGAGCAGCTCCAGGCCGCAGCACTACAGATGCTACAGGACGCGCTGGCTGGCAAACTTGACTGGCAGAGCCGCCGTCAACGTAAACAGTCGCCACTGACACTGCCAAAGCTAGAAGCCATGATGTCGTTCACCACAGCCAAGGGCATGGTTTTTTCCGTTGCCGGCAAGCACTATCCGGCGCCAATGGCGGCGGTTAACGTTGTGGAAAAGGCAGCCGGTCTGGGGCGCGAAGAAGCCTTATTGGTAGAACATCAAGCCTTTATTCAACTGGCCAAGACTGATGTGGCCAAGGCGCTGATCGGCATCTTCCTCAATGACCAACTGGTCAAAGGCAAAGCCAAGAAGGCCGCCAAACAAGCCAAAAATATAGAACAAGCCGCGGTATTGGGCGCAGGCATTATGGGCGGCGGTATCGCCTACCAAAGTGCCAGCAAAGGTACGCCGATTGTGATGAAAGACATAGCGCAGAAGGCGCTGGATCTCGGCCTTAACGAGGCGGCCAAGCTACTGACGGCCCAGGTAGAGCGTGGTCGCTCCACCCCGGCCAAGATGGCCAAAGTGCTCAATAACATCACCCCATCGCTCGATTACAGCGCTGTCAAAGACGCCAATATAGTAGTAGAAGCGGTAGTAGAACATCCCAAGGTTAAGGCGACTGTGCTGGCCGAAGTCGAGCAGCAGCTAGCTGCCGATGCCATCATAGCGTCCAACACCTCAACCATCTCGATTAACCTGCTTGCCAAGAGTCTGAAAGACCCTTCCCGCTTCTGCGGCATGCACTTCTTTAACCCAGTGCACAAGATGCCTCTGGTGGAAGTGATCCGTGGCGAACACAGCTCGGAAGAAACCATCTCCTCTGTAGTGGCCTATGCCAGCAAGATGGGTAAGACGCCGATTGTGGTCAACGACTGCCCCGGCTTCTTTGTTAACCGGGTACTCTTCCCCTATTTCGCCGGCTTTAACGGCCTGCTGGCCGATGGTGCAGACTTTATCGCCGTCGACAAGGTGATGGAGAAACAGTTTGGTTGGCCTATGGGCCCGGCTTATCTGCTGGATGTAGTCGGTTTGGATACCGGCCATCACGCCCAGGCCGTCATGGCCGAAGGCTTCCCGGACCGTATGGGCAAAACAGGCAAAGACGCCATAGATATCATGTTTGGTCATGAGCGCCTGGGGCAGAAGAACGGTAGAGGTTTCTACCAGTATTCTGTGGATAAGCGTGGTAAGCCGAAGAAAGACAAGGATCCTGTCAGCTACGAATTACTGCAGGCCGAATACGGTGAACTCAAAGAGTTCAGCAGCGATGAAATCATCGCCCGCACCATGATCCCCATGATTATTGAAACCGTACGCTGCCTGGAAGAAGGCATAGTCGCCACCCCGGCCGAAGCCGACATGGGTCTGGTATATGGTCTAGGCTTCCCACCATTCAGAGGCGGTGTGTTCCGCTATCTGGATACCATGGGCGTTGCCAACTTTGTCGCCCTGGCTGACAAATACGCCCACCTGGGGGGACTCTACCAGGTGACCGATGGCATGCGTGAACTGGCAGCCAACAACGGTTCTTACTATCAGGCCTAATTTGCGGAAAGGATTTTAACCATGAAACAAGCAGTTATCGTAGATTGCATTCGTACACCCATGGGCCGTTCCAAGGCCGGTGTATTTAGAAATGTTCGTGCAGAGACACTCTCTGCCGAGTTGATGAAGGCCCTGCTGGTACGTAATCCCCAGTTGGATCCCGGCACCATAGAAGACGTTATCTGGGGCTGTGTGCAGCAGACTCTGGAGCAAGGTTTCAATATCGCCCGTAATGCCTCTCTGCTCGCGGGTATCCCCAAGCAGGTTGGCGCAGTTACCGTAAACCGTCTCTGTGGCTCCTCCATGGAAGCCATTCACCAAGCAGCCAGGGCCATCATGACAGGCATGGGTGACACCTTCATCATTGGTGGTGTTGAACATATGGGTCATGTTCCCATGAGTCATGGGGTCGACTTCCACCCTGGCCTGGCAACCCGGGTTGCCAAAGCAGCCGGTATGATGGGACTAACGGCGGAAATGCTCGGTCGCATGCACGGTATCAGCCGTGAAATGCAGGATGAGTTTGCCGTTCGCTCGCACAAACGTGCGCATGCAGCCACAGTTGAAGGCCGTTTTGCCAGAGAGATCCAGGCTATCGAAGGCCATGATGCCAATGGTGCCTTGATCAAAATAGATTATGACGAAGTGATCCGCCCTGAAACCAGTATAGAATCACTGGCGGGCCTGCGTCCCGTGTTTGACCCGGCTAACGGCACTGTTACCGCTGGTACCTCTTCGGCCCTGTCCGATGGCGCATCTGCCATGCTGGTGATGGAAGAAGAGAAAGCCAAGGCGCTGGGACTGCCTATCCGAGCTCGTATCAAGTCGATGGCGGTTGCCGGTTGTGACCCATCAATCATGGGCTATGGCCCGGTTCCAGCCACACAAAAGGCACTGACTCGCGCAGGCCTCAGCATAGCGGATATCGATCTGGTTGAGCTGAACGAAGCCTTTGCCGCGCAGTCTCTGCCTTGCGTGAAAGACCTAGGTCTTATGGAGTTGGTCGATGAGAAGGTTAACCTCAACGGTGGAGCCATCGCTTTGGGTCACCCTCTGGGTTGCTCGGGAGCCCGAATCTCTACCACTTTGATCAATCTGATGGAGAGTAAAGACGCGACTTTGGGTCTGGCAACCATGTGTATTGGTCTCGGCCAAGGTATTGCCACTGTATTTGAGCGTGTCTGAGTAAATATCGCCAACACAGAGGGGCATAGAAAAGCTGCCCTTCTCAATGAAAAACCGCTTATTTCTTAAGCGGTTTTTTTATGTAAAAGCTGTTTATCCCCATTACAGAGATACCCCTTTAACTAACCTGATGTCCACAAATACGAGGTTAGCTCTCTGACGATAAAGCGCTTTGATTGAATGAGAAGTAGAACCCCGAGCTGAATAACGAGTAAGACATTGTTCCACGTGGAACAATGCGGTAGAGCACAAAAAATAGCTGCCAACTTGGTTTGACCGCTGCCTTGGAGTAATATTAGCCACTTCTGTTGTTCTCGTTGTAAGAGGTTATATGAGTCAGGTTTTTGCCAGTGCCCAACATCAACTGGATGCTTTAGGTTTGAGGTGTCCGGAACCTGTCATGATGGTTCGTAAAAAGGTCCGTCATATGGCCGAAGGAGAAACGCTACTCATCATCGCCGATGATCCGGCTACCACCAGAGATATTCCCAGCTTTTGCCAGTTTATGGACCACACCTTGGTGGCCAGCCAAACGGATAACCTACCTTATCAATATTTGATTAAGAAAGGTCTCTAACCCACTTACCAGGAAGGAACCTAATGATTACCCTGCTCGCTATCGCCCATAAAAAGCAAAGAAACGCCCCAATGAATTTATTACCTTATGCCGAAGTCAGTTTGGCTCAAGGTGTAGAGGGCGACATTTTCGGTAAACCGGGAAAGCGTCAGGTGACACTGTTGTCCCAACAGCAGTGGCAACAAGCCTGTGCTCAATTGCAGACAGAGCTTCCCTGGGCGAGCCGCAGAGCCAACTTGCTGCTGGATGGTCTGGAGTTTGCACCTGAGTTGGTGGGGAAATACCTGAAGATTGGTGAGCATCTGGTGCTTGAACTTACCGGAGAAACAGACCCTTGCGGCAAAATGGAGCGAGCACACCCAGGGTTGGAAGCAGCATTAATGCCTGCTTGGCGTGGTGGCTGTACCGCCAAAGTGATCAATCCGGGAAAAATCAGACCTCAGGACCCGGTCCAGATACTCGATAGTTGGCCAAATCGCAACTTAGACTTATAAAAAACAGAAAACCAATTGATACAGTATTGAGGTTTTACTGTTAATAAATTTGTGAGATAACAGACAGTCGGTAACCGATAACTAAAATAAGGCCGCTGTCATGTTGAGACCTAAACTAACCCCTCTGTACACAGCTGTTTCATTGCTCTTTTCAGCTTCGGCATTCAGTGACGATCAAGCCCCCAAGTGGGACGTCAATGCCCCGCTGAATGCTCCTCTTGAACAAGCCAAAATTCAGGTATCTGAAGGTACCTGGATGAATCTGAGCCTGAGCCCGGATGGCAAATATCTGGTTTTTGATCTGCTGGGTGACATCTACAGAATTCCCGCTCAGGGCGGCGAAGCCAAACCTCTGGCACAAGGCATAGCCTGGCAGATGCAACCCGTCTACAGCCCTGATGGCAAATACATTGCCTTTACGTCGGATCAAGATGGCGGCGACAACATCTGGGTAATGAATGCTGACGGCAGTAATCCGCGTCCGGTAACCAATGAAACATTCCGCCTGCTCAACAGCCCGGCCTGGAGCCCAGACTCCCAATATCTGGTGGCGCGAAAGCACTTCACAGCCAGCCGCAGTCTAGGTGCCGGTGAAGTCTGGCTTTATCATATTGCCGGTGGCGAAGGAGTTAAACTCACCGAGCGGCCAAATGATCAGAAAGACCTGGGTGAACCCGCCTATTCCCCAGACGGCCGATATATCTATTTCAGCCAAGATGCCACCCCGGGTAAAACCTTCCACTACTCCAAAGACTCGGTCAAAGGCATATACAAGATAAAACGCTACGATACCCAAACCGGGAATATCGAAGTGCTTGTCGAGGGCACTGGTGGCGCCATCAGGCCGACCCCGAGCCCGGATGGTAAACAGTTGGCCTACATCAAACGCGACGGTTTTCAGTCAACCTTATACTTGTTGGATCTGGCTTCCGGTAAAGAGCAAAAGCTCTATGGCGACCTTGACAGAGACATGCAGGAAACCTGGGCGATACACGGTGTTTATCCCACTATGGCCTGGAGTCCAGATAGTGCAGAGATCTATTTCTGGGCAAAAGGCAAAATCCACAAGCTCGAACTGGCTTCCAAGCAAGCGGCAGAGATCCCATTCAATGTCACCACAGAGCTTGCTGTGCAACCGGCGGTGCGCTTTAAGCAGGATATAGATCAGCAGCAACTGGATGTCAAAATGCTGCGCATGGCTCAGGTGTCGCCAGATGGAACCAAAGTCATCTACGAAGCTCTGGGAAAAATCTGGGTAAAGCAACTGCCGAACGGCAAACCGAAACGCCTGACCCGTTTGGATGAACAGTTGGAAGAGTTATTCCCTCAATGGTCCCGTGACGGTAAGCGAGTGGTGTTTACCACATGGAATGATCAGCAACAAGGCAGCGTTAGAACCATCAGTGCCCGAGGAGGAAAAACCACAACACTTACCCAAGAGCCGGGGAAATATATCGAGCCCACCTTCTCTCCCGATGGCAAACAAGTTGTGTTTCGTAAAATTGCCGGTGGCTATATTACCCCCAAAACTTGGAGTCAGGATCCCGGGCTCTACCTGGTTGACAGCAATGGTAAAGGACTAAAGAAACTCTCAGCTCAGGGCTTCCAACCACAGTTTGGTGCCGACAACGACAGAGTCTACTTTATGGAGAATGGTGAAACGCCGCAGCTAGCCTCTATATCGCTTAGTGGTTTCGATAAGCGGGTACACTACACCAGCAAACACGCCACAGAATTCAGGGTATCTCCCGATGGTAAGCAACTCGCATTTGCCGAACGTTTCCGTGTTTGGGTCACCCCATTCGCCAAGCATGGTGAAACCGTTGATATCGGGCCTAAGGCGACTAATTTACCAGTAACACAGCTCAGTACCCGCGCCGGTGAGAGTATCAGTTGGGGCGCCAACAGCGATCAACTCTATTGGACCCTTGGCCCAGAACTCTATCAAGTGAGCCTGAATAACGACTATCGAGAGAAGAATGCTAAGAACAAGGTCCAAGTTACTGAGATTGGTTTTCAGACAGAGATGGATGTTCCACGTGGAACAATCGCTTTCGTCGGCGGTAAGATCATCACAATGGAGAATGATAGGGTAATAGATAAGGGAGTGGTGTTGGTAAAAGATAACCATATCCTAGCCGTGGGTGAAGCCGACATGGAAATTCCGGATGATGCCATGCTAGTGGATATCTCAGGTAAGACACTGATGCCGGGTCTGTTTGACGCCCATGCCCATGGCGCTCAAGGTGAAAGCGAAATCATCCCCCAGCAGAACTGGCAGTTATATGCCGGCTTGGCCTTGGGGGTTACCAGCATCCATGATCCCTCCAATGACACTACCGAAATTTTTGCTGCCAGCGAGCAACAAAAAGCCGGAAAGATTGTTGGCCCGCGAATCTTCTCAACCGGCACCATACTCTATGGTGCCAACTTACCTGGCTACACCAGCCACATAGACTCATTGGATGATGCCAAATTCCACCTCGAACGACTTAAAAAAGTCGGTGCTTTCAGCGTCAAGAGCTATAACCAACCCAGACGCAATCAGCGTCAACAAGTCATAGCCGCAGCCAGAGAACTGGAGATGATGGTGGTTCCAGAAGGAGGAAGCCTGCTGCAACATAATCTCACCATGATTGCCGATGGTCACACCACAGTGGAACACTCCCTGCCGGCTGCAGCAATCTACAACGATATTAAGCAGTTCTGGAGCCAAACCCAAGTGGGTTACACCCCCACGCTGGTGGTGGCCTATGGCGGCATTTCGGGTGAAAACTATTGGTACGACAAGACTGATGTCTGGGCTCATCCACGATTGTCAAAATATGTTCCAGCCGATCTGTTGCGGGCTCGCTCCATGAGAAGGCCTACCGCACCGGATGAACATTACAACCACTTCAATGTGGCCAGAGTCGCCAATGAGGTGAATCAATTGGGGATTCATCCCAACATTGGTGCCCATGGTCAGCGCGAAGGCTTGGCTGCTCATTGGGAGATGTGGATGTTTGCCCAGGGCGGTATGAGCAATATGGAAGTGCTGAAGACAGCAACGCTTTATCCCGCCAAGACCTTCGCTATGGACCATCAGCTTGGTTCGATAACGCCGGGCAAATTAGCCGACCTTATTGTTATCGACGGTAACCCACTGGAGGATATTAGGGTCACAGACAGGGTCACTCATACTATGGTCAATGGTAAACTCTATGATGCCGAAACCATGAATCAACTCAATGGTGATAGGAAGCAGCGCCAGCCCTTCTTCTTTGAAGATATTTAAAAAAGATTAAGCCCGACGTAAAACGGAAGGATGTTCCACGTGGAACATCCTTTTATTTTATAAGCAGTAGCAATACCAAAGATAACAATAGGTAGCTAACAAGCGCCGGCAACAGGAAGCGGATGAGTGTAGGCATGATGGCTTGTTTGCCAAAGCTGAGTCGCAGTAAAGTATCACCCACCCGAACGGCCCACAAGTTCACCAGCGCCAGAGTTGGCAATGTAAATAGCGCTCCAATAAACACACTAACACCATCACTAAGCGTCAATAAACGACCCAAAGCAAATGCGATAAACATCCAGAATAGCATGCACAATGGCAGATAGATTATCGTCGCAAAGGGCCCAGGCCCCGGACCAGAACTAAACAGTAGCAGCAAAAAACGGCGACGCCGGGAAAACTTAATCATGGGGATAACAACAGCAATCCAACAGATGATCGTTGACCATGCCTACAGCCTGCATAAAGGCATAGCAAATCGTCGGGCCACAGAAGTTAAACCCCAGTTTTTTCAGCGCCTTGGACATAGCCTCTGACTCGGTTGTCTTAGCCGGAACCTGAGTCAGGGTTTCAAAGCGATTCACTTTGGGTACCCCGCCGACAAAACCCCAAAGAAATGCTGAAAAATCATTACCTTGCTCCACAAATGCCAGATATGCCTTGGCGTTTCGAACTATGGAATTCACCTTGGCTCGATTGCGTACTATCCCTGGGTCTTGTAGCAATTCCTCTATCTTGGCTTGGTCGAACCCGGCAATAACTTGGGGATCAAACCCGGCAAAGGCGCGTTCATAGTTGGCCTGCTTTTTGAGAATGGTCAGCCAAGATAAACCAGCCTGCTGACCATCGAGACAGAGCTTGGCAAACACTTCCTTGGCATCATAAACCGGCCTTCCCCATACCTTGTCGTGATATTCCTGATAGAGAGGATCATCGGTCACCCAGCCACAACGAACTATATCCATTACTCAAAATCCCTTAAATCGTTAAATCCGATAAAAAATAACCTACATAAGCCTATATCGACAAGGTATAATCGAAACCATTTTCTATTAATAGCTGACAGCAGTAGATATGACGACGAAACACGACGTGAAGACATTCCAGGGTTTTATCTTAACCCTGCAAGAATACTGGGCGCAGCAAGGTTGCGCCATAGTTCAACCCCTGGACATGGAGGTCGGTGCCGGCACCTTCCATCCACAAACCTTTTTGCGTTCATTGGGCCCAGAGCCGATGAGCAGCGCGTATGTCCAACCATCGCGCCGCCCTACCGACGGCCGCTATGGTGAAAACCCCAACCGTCTTCAGCACTACTATCAGTTTCAGGTCGTATTGAAACCTTCACCGGATAATATTCAGGAGCTGTACCTGGGCTCACTGCAAGCCCTGGGTGTAGACCCCAGTATCCATGATATCCGTTTCGTTGAAGACAACTGGGAATCACCTACCCTGGGTGCCTGGGGCCTGGGCTGGGAAGTTTGGCTCAACGGTATGGAAGTCAGCCAGTTCACCTATTTCCAACAGGTTGGTGGCCTAGAATGTAGCCCGGTAACCGGCGAAATCACCTATGGTCTAGAACGTCTTGCCATGTATATTCAAGGCGTAGACAGCGTCTATGATCTGGTGTGGACCGACGGCCCAATGGGAAGGATCACCTATGGTGACGTGTTCCACCAAAACGAAGTGGAGCAGTCGACCTACAACTTTGAACATGCCGATGTCGACTTCCTTTTCGGTCTGTTCGATCAGTGCGAAAAAACCTGTCAGCACCTGCTTTCACTGGAAAAACCTCTGCCTCTGCCCGCTTATGAACAAGTGATGAAGGCCTCACACGCCTTCAACCTGCTCGATGCCCGTCACGCCATCTCTGTGACCGAGCGTCAGCGCTATATCCTGCGGGTGCGCACCATGGCCAAGGCGGTAGCCGAAGCTTATTACCAGGCGCGTGAAGCCCTGGGCTTCCCAATGTGCAAGTGAGGTAGAAACTAATGAATTTTGACAACTTACTCATAGAGATAGGTACCGAAGAGCTGCCACCAAAAGCCCTGCGCACTCTGGCAGAGTCTTTTGTAAACAACTTCTGCGAAGAACTGGACAAGGCCGAACTCAGCTATAGCAAGGCACACTGGTATGCCGCGCCGCGCCGTTTGGCGCTCTACGTAGAGCAACTGGCCCTGGCACAACAGGATAAAGTGGTTGAGAAAAGAGGCCCAGCGGTCAGTTCAGCCTTTGATGCCGACGGCAAGCCAACCAAGGCCGCCGAAGGCTGGGCCCGCGGCAATGGTATCAGCGTTGCCGAAGCCGAGCGTCTGGTGACAGACAAGGGTGAATGGCTACTGCACCGCGCCAAGGTTGAAGGTGTGACCACTGAAAGCCTGATCCCGACCATGGCACAGCGCGCCCTGGACAAGCTGCCTATCCCCAAGCCTATGCGCTGGGGCAGCAACAAGACTCAATTTATCCGCCCCGTGCACACAGTTACCATCTTGTTGGGTGACAAGCTGGTTGCCGGTGAGCTGCTGGGTATCACCTCGGCGCGTACCGTTCGTGGTCACCGCTTTATGGGTGAAGCCAGCTTCGAGCTGGATCATGCCGACAACTACCTCAGCAGCTTGAAAGAGCGCGGCAAGGTGATTGCCGACTATCAGGCCAGAATGGATATCATCAAGACAGACGCCGAAAAAGCCGCTGCCGAGTTGGGTGGCCGTGCCGATATCGCCGACGAACTGCTTGAAGAAGTCGCCTCCTTAGTTGAGTGGCCAGTGGTACTGACAGCGGCTTTTGAAGAGAAGTTTTTGCAGGTGCCTGCCGAGGCCCTGGTCTACACAATGAAAGGCGATCAGAAATACTTCCCGGTATTTGATGGCAACAATAAGCTGATGCCCAACTTCATCTTTGTGACCAATATTGAGTCCAAAGATCCGGCGCAAATCATTGCTGGAAATGAGAAAGTTGTCCGCCCTCGCCTGGCCGATGCCGAATTCTTCTTTAACACAGATAAAAAGCAATCACTCGAGTCCCGCATTGCCAGCCTGGAAACCGTGGTATTCCAGAAGCAATTGGGCACCCTTAAAGACAGAGTGGAGCGTATCTCCTGTGTGGCCGAAGCCATTGCGGCCAAAATCGATGCCAACCAAGCCGATGCCAAACGGGCCGGTCTGTTGTCCAAGGCCGATTTGATGACCAATATGGTTATGGAATTTACCGACACCCAAGGCACCATGGGCATGCATTACGCGCGCCTCGAAGGGGAAACCGAAGCGGTTGCCCTGGCACTGGAAGAACAGTACAAGCCCAAGTTCTCCGGTGATACTGTGCCTACAGCGCCGGTATCCTGCGCCGTTGCACTGGCAGAGAAGCTGGATACCCTGAGCGGGATATTCGGTATCGGCCAGGCTCCTAAAGGCGCTGCCGACCCCTTTGCCCTGCGCCGCGCGGCCATAGGTGTACTGAGGATCATTGTTGAGAACAAACTGCCACTGGATCTGGTCGAGCTGATAGCCAGCGCCATCAAGGCCCACGGCAGCAACCTCAGTAATCAGAACTGCGCCGAAGAGGTGCTGGAATTCCTGATGGGCCGTTTCCGCGCCTGGTATCAGGATAAAGGCATCAGTACCGATGTCATTCTGGCGGTTCTGGCCCGTCGTCCGACTCGTCCGGCCGACTTTGACAGCCGTATCCAGGCCGTCAGCCATTTCCGCAGCCTGGAGCAAGCCGCCTCTCTGGCCGCAGCCAACAAGCGGGTTTCCAATATTCTCGCCAAGGTTGAAGGTGAGTTGCCAAGCGAAGTCGATACAGCCCTGCTGCAGGAAGATGCCGAGAAGGCCCTGAATCAAGTTCTGAGCTCACTTCAGCCACAACTTGAGCCCTTGTTTGCCAAAGGGGAATATCAACAGGGATTGACCCTGTTATCGACGCTGAAAGAGCCGGTAGATACCTTCTTTGAAGATGTGATGGTAATGGCCGACGATGAGGCGCTGCGCCGCAATCGTCTGGCACTGCTGAACCAGCTGCGGAATCAGTTCCTGCGAGTGGCCGATATATCACTGTTGCAGTGATGGCAGTTGCAGTGATGCCAAACAGCTAAAAAACGCGCCGAAAGGCGCGTTTTTTCATTTTATTTCAAGCAGTTTCTGATGCCACTGTTCAAACATTTCCCGGCTGATATTGGCTTCCTTCAACAAGGCATCCAGCAATTCCGGGGGCAACTTATCCTCTTCCACCAGCATAGAGCATTCACTGATCAGATTGGCTTGCCAAATCAGCTGGCTTAAACGATTTTCCGGCTTGGCACCGACATTGGCCAAAGGTTGCAATACAGTCTCAAATGCCTTGGGCAACTGCCAGCAGCTCACCAGTAGACTGCTCAATGACAAGGAGCGCGCCGTCATCACCTGACGAAACAGCCAGGACTTGGGCTGCTCGCTAGGCTCGACTTGAATAAATGCATCGAGCAACAGCTTGAAGATGGCTATCTTGCCGACATCGTGCAGCAGGCCCACCATAAAAGCAGTATCCGGTTCTTCGGTTTCCAGTTCTCCCGCCAGGAAAGCCACCTCCAGTGAATGGCGCCACAAATGGGCCCCAAAACGGCGAAAGTAGATGGGTTTGATATCTATCATCTCTTTCATCATGCAGGTAGTCACTATCCGTCTTAGTCTGTTGCTGCCCAGTTGAACCAGAGCCTGCTGGAGACTGGTTATCTGCCGCTCGCTGCGGCGAAAAGCCGCCGAGTTACAGATGCGGATCACCTCGGCACTCAACACGGGATCTTGCTGAATAAGCGCGACTATATCCTGATTATCAAATTCAGGATCGCTGAGTTTGTTGTCCAGCTCCAGTATTCGGCCAGGGATCTGCAGTACAGAATCGGCTATCTGCTGCGGTGAGGCCAGAGCCTGCTCAATGTCGCTCATGACCCGCTTTTCGAGTTTATTGGCAACACCACCGTTATTTTGGCTGCTGACGGAGAACAGTAAACTGTAAAACAGAGCCGTAGCATCGACGGCGGCCACCAGCTCATCGCTCTCGGCGGTGATCTCCCGCGAGCGACTCAAGATTTGCTGCTCATACTGGATATTGGGCGGGGCTTCGTTGAAGCTTTTCGGTCGCTCTACTTCAACCTTTTCCCTGAGATTAAACAGTTTCCTGAAGAGTCCTATCAATTGATTTCCTGCGCAATTATTTTACCCAAGATGGTTCAGTATAATCACTATTTAACAAAGTAAACGCGGCGAACATCCAATAAAAAAGGAAGGCCAGAAGCCTTCCTTTTAAAAACAATAAGCAGTTTGATTAAACGTCGAGGTTAGCCACGTTGAGGGCGTTGGCCTCAATAAAGTCGCGTCTTGGCTCAACCTGATCGCCCATCAGAGTGGTAAACAGCTGATCAGCGGCAATCGCATCTTCAATGGTAACCTGCAACATGCGACGGCTCTCTGGATCCATGGTGGTTTCCCATAGCTGCTCAGGGTTCATTTCACCCAGTCCTTTATAGCGCTGGATATAGAGACCGCGCTTGGACTCGGCTATCAGCCAGTCAAGTGCTTCAACAAAACTGCTGACCTCTTTGACCCGCTCACCACGTTTAACATAGCCACCATCTTCAATTAGATCACAGATCTGCTCACCGAGCTTGGCAATGCGCTCATAATCGCTGGAATGGAAAAAGTCATAACCAAACAGATAATGGGTATCTATGCCGTGTTTGCGCACAATGAGCTGCGGCAGATACACCTTACGCTCAGGATCCAGCACAGTTTCCATCTTGTAGATCACGCCGCCGTTCTCTTCATCTTCGAGATCCTGCAGCAGGCCTTTGCACCAAGTGGTCATAGCGGCTTCGTCAGCCAACATTTCGGCGGTCACCCGCGGACGATACAGCATGCGGTTGGTCACATTGGTTGGATAACGTTTTTCCAAGCGCTCAATGATAGCTTCCACTTCACGATATTGGTAAACCAGACGCTCCAGACCTTCACCAGACATGGCCGGTGCATCCTTGGATGGATAGATGCTGCC
>ERZ1673961.297-NODE-297-length-23034-cov-5.565821_pt1 | contig 23034 bp, 23 predicted proteins | sample MGYA00580189_ERZ1673961 | MGnify/ENA primary metagenome ERZ1673961 (study PRJEB41334, sample SAMN05608105) | rock metagenome | biome: terrestrial subsurface; feature: shale formation; material: shale | place: USA: Pennsylvania ... | reverse complement strand
ATGTGATTGACCACGAAAGCAGTGACAACGACATCGAGAATGTGATTGAAGTGCGCCTCAGCCTCGCCGCGACCTATCTACAATTGTTCAACTATCCGCTCACCGAACAGTATCTGGCACGGGCTGAAGAACTGCTCAGCTACACCGACATTCCACGGCTGAAAGGCAGGGCTGCGCTGCTCAATGCGGGCCTTGCTTATCATCAGAACCAGAGCCAGCGCGTGATTGCACAGGCGCAGCAAGCACTGACCATCGGCCAGACCGCAGGCGACTTAGCCATTGAAGAGCAAGCGTACCGCTTGATGTCCCTCGGCTATGAACAGATGGGCAAATTCGCTGACGCACTGGAAAACGTCAAGCACAGCAATGCAATCGCACTGATCCGGCAGGAAAAGCTCAATCAGATCAGTGAAGATGCGTTTCGTCAGCAGAAGGAGTTCGTGGAACAGACCCTGCATCTGGTCGGTCAGGAAAAAGAGCTGCAAGAGATTCAGCGCGAGTACAGCAAGTTTCAGAAAATCGCCTTTGCGCTGTTTATTGCCAGCGCGGTGTTCTTTTTATTGCTGCTACGCCGCGGCTACGTAATTCAACGTCAGAAAGAAGAGATCGACGAGCTCAACAGTAACCTCTACACCCACTCACGTTCGCGCCTGCACAACCTGCGCATGCTCAATTCGCGCCTGCTCTCTTCACTGGAGCGCAGCAGTCAGAACTATGAACAGTGGCATATTGGTGAACTGATCCATGAACCGCTCAATGATCGACTGCGTTTTGCGATGATCGACATTCCGTTCCTGCGCAACATGTATCTGCAGCATGGCTACAGCGCAGGTCTGGAGCTGGAGCACGCTTTTGGCGCATTCCTCAAAACCAAAATCGGTAATGACAAGGCGCGTTTGTACCATTTCTCCGATGCCAACCTGTTGTATATCGAACCGTGCCCGGATCGTGAGCGCCCGCCGGAAGATCTGTTTAACAAAGTGCAGGCCTGGATTCAGGAGTTTCAACCTGAGCGCCGCCTGAACCGAATCATTCGCATGGGGATTGCCGACTATCCGTTCCTGCCACGTGCCTATACTGCGATCAATGATAAGGAATTGTTGGATATTCTGCTGATGGCCGCCAGTGTCGCGCGCGATCTGAGTATTAAGGAAAACAGCAGCCACTGGGTCTATCTGCGGGCAATAGACAATGCGCCAGCGGCCAGTTTTGCTTCCAACAATATTCGTAAATCGTGCAAGCACGCCATCAATCAGGGACTGATCAAAGTGCACTCCTCGTACAAGAATGAGGAGAACATCAAAAAACTTTTAAAAGATGGATAAAAGCTACGCGGTTAACGCGCTGAAATCGTGACGAATAAGTTTTTTTTGTTATTATCGATAAATCACTAAATAGGATCAGGATTGATCCGAAGCTGTAGTTTGTTGTCGATGGGCGTTCTCGAGCAAGATATCCAAAATCAGTTAAGCCAGCTGCGCATTCAGCTGGAACAGACACGTTTGACACATCGGGATACTTCGTTCAAATTTAACCGAGAACAAAAAGTCCTGAAACGTATCGTCGCATCTTTAAGTCTGGCTTGCCGAGGCGAGAACCATCAACTGAATGGTTATTTAGCTGAGCTGCGTCAAGCCATTGAGCAGCAGAAAGATATAAGCTCGCTCATACCTCGTCTGGCCGTACTGGAGCGCATGTTGAAGCAACAAACGTTGACTATGGAAAAGCAGAGTACTCACCTCGACTCTCAGATCAAACACAGCGGCGAGATCCTGCTGCGCGTACCCGGCCTGCCTTCAAAAGTGAAGCGCGATCTGCGTGATTTACTCAGTTTTTCTGCCGCCCAACAACTGCCTAAAGTCGATCAGGCCATGCGCCTGCTGGGCATCTACGAACGTTCAGTTAAAATCATCACCGCCAACCCACAAGCTGTGGTCGATGAACTGAACCAAAGTGCTGACAAAGAATTATTGGCACGTCTCAGCGAAGAGCTGCAAAACCTCATTACCGAACTCGATTTTGACGGCGAATCAGGCGATCTGCTGACTGACATCCGTGCCAAGCTACTGACAGGAGTGAACACTCAAACCCTGTTAGAGCTGACACTGGAAGTGCTCAAACTGGTGATTGCCGGCACCAACTTCGAACGTAAGAGTTCGGAGAAATTCCTCGAGCAGGTCAACAGCTCACTGGCGAACAACATCAAGAGCGTGAATCAGAACGTCGATCAGAGCCTCAACTATCAGGCGCACCGCCAGGAGATGCATCAGGAACTGAACACTCTGGTCGCGCGCAGTCAGGCGGCATTGAAAGAGGGCACCGAACTGGCGCCAACCAAAGCCAAACTGGAACCGATGCTGGATGAACTCTCGTCGCTGTCAGAACGTCTGACTCACGCCGAACAGCGTGAACAGGCCCTGATTGAACGCATGCAGTACACCCGCAACCAGATGGAAGCGCTGTTTGAAATCACGCAGGATTACCGCCGCCGTCTGGAAGATCAGGCGCAACGCATGTTGCAGGATCCACTGACTAAGGTGTACAACCGCACGGCATTCAACGATCGTCTGGAACTGGAATACCGCCGCTGGATTCGCGCTCAGCACTCGCTGCGTATCGTCATGCTGGATATCGATAAATTCAAAACCATTAACGACAGTTTTGGTTACATGGCCGGTGATAAAGCGCTGAAAATCATTGCGCGCACCATCAGCAAAGAGCTCGATGATACCGACACTGTCGCCCGTTTTTCCGGGGAAGAGTTCATCCTGCTGCTGCCGGAACACACGGATAATGAGTGCTACCAAATCATTCAACAGATTCAGCGCAACGTCTCCAAACTGCCGTTTAAGTTCCGCGACAAGAACATCACCATCACGCTGACCGCTTCAAGCACCTGCTTCAAAGAATCCGATACGCCGGAAACCGTGCTTGAGCGCGTGCACCGCTCACTGGTGGATGTGAAGAAATACGGCCCGAACCAAATCGCCTGGAAGTAATCGGCTGGAAATTGTCGTTGCAGATTGCAGCATCAATCACCCTTCCCCTTTGTTATTCGGTTATTTTTTAACCTTAGTGACACATTTTTAGTGACCAAACTCACATCTGATGCGGCACAATATTTCCCATTTCCACAGATCCGCACAAGATTGAAACCGTAATATCAATTAGTTAAGTACTCTAACTCGTTGACGTCGCTGAGCAAGTCTCAGCCACTTCCACGAACCAAAGAACCCGGTTTCTCCTCAGGTCGGTCATCGACCACCGCTGAACATTCCGGATGATTGCCCCACCTCTGCGAAACGAGCGACGCAAGACTCAAAGAACTCATCAGCCAAGCGCGCAGGTGGACTATGATTAACCTCTAAAGAAAGGAGGTCAGCATGATCACTCAAGTCAGCCCAGCCGGCAGCATGGATCTGTTGTCGCAGCTTGAAGTAGAACGACTGAAAAAAACCGCATCCAGTGATCTGTACCAGCTGTACCGCAACTGTAGCCTTGCGGTCCTGAACTCTGGCAGCCATACCGACAACTCCAAAGAGTTGCTCGATTTGTATAAGAATTTCGACGTTACAGTTCTGCGCCGTGAACGCGGCATTAAGCTCGAACTGACCAATCCGCCGGATCACGCGTTTGTCGACGGTCACATCATCAAAGGCATTCAGGAGCATCTGTTTTCCGTACTGCGCGACATCGTGTACGTCAACATGCATCTGGCCGACAGTCAGCGTCTGAACCTGACCAACTCAACCCATATCACTAACTTGGTGTTTGGCATTCTGCGCAACGCGGGTACCTTGATCCCGGGCATCATTCCGAATCTGGTGGTGTGCTGGGGTGGTCACTCGATCAATGAAATCGAATACCAATACACTCGGGAAGTGGGCCATGAACTGGGCCTGCGTGAACTCAACATCTGTACCGGTTGTGGACCGGGTGCAATGGAAGGCCCGATGAAAGGCGCGGCCATCGGTCATGCGAAACAACGCTTTCACGAGCAGCGCTATCTGGGCCTGACTGAACCATCAATCATTGCCGCTGAGCCACCAAACCCCATCGTTAACGAGCTGGTGATCATGCCAGATATCGAAAAACGTCTGGAAGCGTTTGTGCGTCTGGCACACGGCATCATCATCTTCCCGGGTGGCCCGGGTACTGCCGAAGAGCTGCTGTATATTCTGGGTATTATGATGCATCCGGAAAACACTCATCAGCCAATGCCAATCGTGCTGACGGGCCCGAAAGAGAGTGAAGCGTACTTCCGATCTATCGACCAGTTCATCGCCGATACGCTGGGTGATGAAGCGCGTAAGCACTACACCATCGTGATTGACGATCCTGCGGAAGCGGCGCGTATCATGAAAAATGCGATGCCAACGGTTCGTCAGCACCGCAAAGACAATGAAGATGCTTACAGCTTCAACTGGTCACTCAAGATTGAGCCGGAATTCCAACTGCCATTCGAGCCTAACCACGAAAGCATGTCCAACCTGGATCTGCATCTCAACCAACGTCCGGAAGTGCTGGCCGCCAACCTGCGCCGCGCCTTCTCTGGCATTGTGGCGGGCAACGTGAAGGCCGAAGGGATCCATGAGATTGAGCGCAAAGGCCCGTTTGAGATTCACGGCGACCCGGTGCTGATGAAGAAAATGGACCGTTTGCTGAAAGACTTCGTCGATCAGAATCGCATGAAACTGCCGGGCGGCTCCGCTTATGTGCCTTGTTATCGCATCGTCACCTGACGCTTGGTAGCAATCCCATTGAATTTCATTACAATAAGGGCCTAACAGCCCTTATTTTTTGAATTGCTATGTCTATCCATCTCGTCATCATCGATGCTCTTAACCTCATTCGTCGTGTGCACTCCGCCCAGCCGGATGAAACCGATATTGCGAGAACCATAGAGACCACCAGCCGCACACTACAACGTATCATTGGCGAAGCCGAACCCACCCATATCATCGCGGTATTTGACCATCACCTGCAAGACCGAGGCTGGCGCGCCGAGATTCTGCCGGGTTACAAAGCGGGGCGCAAACCCATGCCCCTGCCTCTGCAACAAGGATTGGACAAGATTCAGCAAGCCTGGTGGGAACTGGGTATCGATTCCCTGCTCTCCGATGGTGATGAAGCTGACGACCTGGTGGCAACACTGGCAACCAAGGTCGCCGCACATCAGGAAAAAGTCACCATCATTTCCACCGACAAAGGTTACTGCCAACTGCTGTCGCCAACGCTGCAAATTCGCGACTACTTTCAGCATCGCTGGTTGGATGAACCGTTTATCGACAAAGAATTTGGTGTCAAACCTAGCCAGTTAGCCGACTATTGGGGACTGACTGGCGTCAGCTCCAGTCAGGTACCGGGCGTGCCGGGAATCGGACCTAAAGCGGCAAAAGAGATCCTGACCCAGTTTGCCGATATCGAAAGCGCTTACGCCAGTGAGGCGCTGCCCGCGAAATACCGCAAAAAGCTCGATGAACACATTGAACTGGCGCGGGTATGTAAGCAGGTAGCCGGACTGAAAACCGACATCGAACTCGGTTTTAATCTGCAGGACATTCGTTTCAGCGGGTCGCCAGCATAAAAAAACGCTCCTTAAGGAGCGTTTTTTTGTTTCAACTCTGTCACGATATTAGTGCGGAGAGATATTCGTCAGTGCCTGAACGTGCACCGTGATCTCTTCACGATCGTGGTAAAGATGCTTCGCCTGAAGACGGAACTTGACATGGTGCTCTTTGAGGAAGATTTTCAGGTTTTCGATGTCTTCCAACACTTCATCGTAGCGACCTTTCATTGGCAATTTCAGGTTGAAAATCGCCTCTTTCGCCCAGCCACTAATGATCCATTCGCCCATCAGTTGTGCCACGCGTGATGGCTTTTCAATCATGTCACACACCAACCAGGTCACGTTCTTACGCGGCGGCTCAAACTTAAAACCGTCTACCATGTGGTGTTTCACCTGACCGGTTTCCATCAGGCTTTCTGCCATCATGCCGTTATCAATCGCGTGCACGAACATCGAACGTTTCACCAACTGATATGTCCAGCCTCCCGGACACGCGCCGAGATCCACCGCCCACATGCCAGACGCCAAACGGGTATCCCACTCTTCACGCGGAATAAACACGTGGAACGCTTCTTCCAGCTTCAGGGTTGAACGGCTTGGCGCATCAGCAGGAAACTTCAGGCGTGGAATGCCCATAAAGAACTGCGAATTGTTTGAACTCAGCGAGTAACCGGCAAAACAGTGGCCCGGCGCGACAAAGCACACGTGCAGCACTGGCTTTTTCGGATGCTCTTTCGCGAACAGCACCCCTTTGCCACGCAGTGCTTGGCGCAGCGGCACGGTAAACTTACGACAGAACTTGAGCAGCTCTTTGGCTTCGTTAGTATCCGGCGTTTCCACACGCAGATCGCCGCAGCGCGGAAAACCTTCAAATTCTGACAACTGCGTCAGAATAGGAGAAATACGGTCATCTTTTGGCAGTTCAGTGAACTCTGCCGCCACCGCAAACATCTGGCGAGCAAAAATCAAGGCCTGAAAATCCAGCTCTTTGATCAGCTTTTGCGCATCGCCTTCCTGATAGCACTCAAACAGCACATAGCCGCTGTTCTTCTGCATACGCGGGAAACCATACACTTCCAGTTGCGTGGCTTTGTCCTGAATCTCACCGGCGCACTCTTTTTCAAAACCTGCGCGGCAATAGAGCATGACTTGTTTCACTGCTTGACCTCTTTAATATTCATGGCCGCGAAGGTAAATAATCCCCAGCCGATCATAAACAGCAGACCGCCCATCGGCGTGATGGGACCAAACCATTTTGCACCCGTCAGTGCTAAGGCGTACAGGCTGCCGCTAAAACAAAAGATGCCGATGATAAAGCAAATCGCCGCGCGGCTAAAATAGTTTCGCGCTTTTTCTGTCAGTGACAGCTGCAGCAGAATACCGCAGACAATCAGCGCCGCCGCATGAATAAACTGATACTGCACACCCGTTTGAAACACCTCAAGCAGGTGTGGACTCAATTTGGCCTTCAGGCCGTGAGCTGCAAATGCGCCCAGTGCAACGGCAATCCCGGAAAACAGGCCACCCAAGGTAAGTAATGACTTACTTTTCATCGTACACCTCAATAATAAACTGACTTAATTTTTCCACCGCCAAGGCGATGTTTTGCGCTTCGGTATACCCTGAAGACTTGCGCGGTTTGAAACTGTGGTCGCCATCTGGTAGAAAAGCGAGAGAAACGTTTGGGCTGAATGAGAAAGTGGCACACTCCAACTGCGTACCAAACGTGTCACGTTCGCCTTGCAGGATCAGCGTGGGCTTGTCTACCTCCGCCAAATGGTCACCTTTGAACTTTTCCGGCTTGCCCGGAGGGTGAAACGGAAAACCCAGACACGCGATGCCCGCCACTTGCGGATGGGCACTCAGTAGCGACGCCATTCGCCCGCCCATCGATTTGCCGCCGATCACCACCGAACCTGAGGCGTACTCCGCTATCACCGCTTCAAACGCTTCCAGCAGTTTCGGCGCACGATCCGGCGGACGGCGCTTGCCATCTTCCGCCCGTTTGACCATATACGGAAAGTTGAATCGCACCACGCGAATGCCACGTGCAGCCAAACCACTTGCCACCGCCGCCATAAAATCGTGATCCATATCGGCACCCGCACCGTGCGCAAAAATAAACGTCAGCGGGTTATGCTCGCCATCAATGCGTACTGGTGTCATGGAGTGTGCTGTCATCAAGTAAATCCTCTTGTTCGCGGCGGGCTTTTTTCAGCATCCAGTCGCGGAATGTCGCAATCCGCCCCATGTCCGCCTGCTTCTCATGGCACACCACGTAGAATGCGTTTTTGGTCATCAGCACTTCATCGAACGGTGCCACTAAGCGCCCCGCATCTAATTCAGGCTGCGCTAATACGTTGTTGCCCAACGCGACACCCTGCCCATGCGCCGCCGCCTGCAGCACCATGGTGGAGTGACTGAAAATCGGTCCGTGATTAACGTTTACGCTGTCGAGGCCGTTCTCTTTGGCAAACTGTTTCCAGTCTTTGCGCGAGGTATCGTGCAGCAATGTATGATGGGCCAAATCTTTTAATGTCGACAGCGGCTTGCTGCCAAGCAGCAGTGAAGGCGAACAGAGCGGGATCAGAAACTCCTGATACAACTTATCAGCGCGCAGCCCCGGCCAACTGCCACGGCCGTAGTAGATAGCGACGTCCACATCATCGGTCAACGAACCTTCTTCCATATCGACCGCTTTAATGCGCACATCGATATCCGGCTCTTGCTGGTTGAAGTCAGCCAGACGCGGCACCAGCCACTGAATAGCAAAACTCGGCGGCAGACTGATGGTCAGCGCGCCTTTTTCACTGCGCTCCAACAATTTATCGGTCGCTTCTGCCAGCGAACCAAAGATGTCTTTGATATCGAGAAAATAGCTCTGCCCTTCTTCGGTGAGCAGCAGAGAGCGGTTGCGACGGCGAAACAGTTTCAAACCGAGAAACTCTTCCAACGCTTTAATTTGATGACTCACCGCGGCCTGGGTAACAAACAGCTCTTCCGCCGCCCGGGTAAAACTCAGGTGGCGCGCTGCAGCTTCAAACACTTTCAGCGAGTTTAATGGTGGCAATCTTCTGGACATGAGGACACTCTGTAACAGATTAGTTTTTTTAATCTGAAACATTATAAATTGTCCGTTGCTAACCAGCCAGAGAAAATCTATATTTCACCCCGCAACGCGGGCCTGAACGGCTTGATTCTCTTTAGAATCAATGGGCTTAGTTGTTGCGATGTTGTGTTTGCAAACTCGATTTTCGAGTTAGGTAGATTTCTACCACCTGTTTTGTGCAGTTATCCCCTGCCGCAAAACATATACTTCCTGTATTTATTTTTTGACCTGTCTGTCAAATTATTTAGCACCGCCTCAGGGCGGTGTTTTTTTATGCCTGCGATTTGTGCCGTGACCTTGCTTCCAGTGTCGATAAACCCGCGCCTAGTGTGTAACAAAAGGTAAATAAATCTAATGCTGCGTCGAGGCGAAAAAAAAACGCAAACCGACCAGCGATTTGCGTTTCTCTTTATCTACCGACAGTGTTACGGGCGGTAAACTTTAATATTGTCGAAACCCTGTTCTTTCAGGTACAGCGCTTGCAGTCGGCTCATCACACCGCGTTCGCAGTACAACAGGTAAGTCTTAGACTGATCCAGATCGCCAAACTGAGTCGCCAGTTTGTAGAACGGCAGGTGTTTGACTTCCACGCCTTCAAGCTCCAGCGGTTTCTCATCTTCTTCATCCGGACTACGGATATCCAGCACAACCGCGTGCTCCTGAACCGCCGTAACCAGCTCCACTTCCGGCGCTTGCTGCTGCGACTCTTTTTCGATGTCACGAATGTCCATCTGACGCGCGTCGTATATCACTTTATCCAGAATCGAGAAGTCGAACTTGGCTTCTTCCGCTTCCAGTTTAGCTTTGACGGCTTTCACGGTCGGACTCTTCGAGATCACGCCGCAATATTCCGGCATGGTCTTGGCAAAGTCTTCCGTACCGATCTCACGAGCCAGACTGATGATATCGTCTTTGTCCCAGTTGATCAGCGGACGCAGAATCAGCGTATCAGTTACATTATCGATGTGGCGCAGGTTAGTCAGAGTCTGACTGGATACCTGCCCCAGCGCTTCACCCGTCACCAGTGCCTGAATGCCGAATTTCTCTGCAATCTGGCCTGCCGCACGCATGAACATGCGTTTTAGGATCACGCCCATCTGGCCATCGTCAACTTTCTCCAGAATTTCTGCCACCACAGGCTCGAAATCCACTGAGATAAAACGCACTTTGGCTGAAGAACCGTATTTGTGCCACAGGTAGTAAGCCACCTGTTTTACGCCGATTTCGTGTGCCGGACCGCCCAGGTTGAAGAAGCAGTAATGCACTTTTGAACCACGTTTGATGTGCAGGTAGCTGGAGACACCCGAGTCAAAACCACCAGAAATCAGGCTCAGCACATCTTCCTGCGTACCCAGAGGGAAACCGCCTAAGCCTTTATGGCGGGCAATAACCTGATTCAGCAGACCATCGTTGATTTCCACATTAATGGTCACATCTGGATTTTTCAGACGCACTTTGGCGCTTTCTACCGCCTGGTTCAGGCCGCCGCCAACGTAACGTTCCAGCTCAATCGAAGTGAACTCATGCTTACCACGACGTTTAGCGCGCACCACGAAGGTTTTGCCTTCAATCAGATGACGGCTTTGCAGCAGCACTTGCTCGTAAATATCGTGCAGATCTTTGAATTCCGATTGCTTCACTTCCAGCACTTGTTGAATGCCCGGAGTGGTCTTCAGAATTTCCAGTGTTTCCGCAAAGAAATCACTGCTGTTGGCAGAAACTTCAATATGATCGCGACGGTTGAATACCGCCACGCCAGTGGTACGGCTCTTGATGATATTGCGAATATTGCTTTCAAGAATTTTAGTGAAGCGCTTACGCACCGATTCACTTTTAATGAAAATTTCTGGATGGGGCTTAACTATAAATTTCATAAGGTTATTCGCAATTTGATTTGAACATTCACTGGCAGGCACGACTGTGTGGCGCTCAGCACCGCTAAGGGGGCGGGATTATACACGATCTCTCGCCACAGAGAAAAGCTTATGAAAAAGGCAAGCGGGTTAGCTTGCCTTTGTGAGCGGACTCTATGTCGCGTTATTGGTTGGTAGCGGGCGGTGCCGACGGGACTTCATCGCTGTAGAGCGGCTCACCCTGCATGATGCTGATTTCTACCCGGCGGTTACGTGCACGCTCGGCTTCAGTGTCGTTCGGCCCCAGCGGATCCGTATCGGCCATACCGCGTACTTGCAGGCGTTGGTGGTTGAAGCCTTTCACTTTTTCCATCTCCTGCGCCACCGACACCGCGCGCTGCGCGGACAAATCCCAGTTCGAACGATACAGCTCAGAATCAATACGCTGATTGTCGGTGTGGCCAGACACTCGGACAATGCCCGGAACATCTTTGACCAAATCGGCAATCTGGCGTACCAGCGGACGGAATTTCGGTTGCAGGAAGGCGGAACCTTCAGGGAATGCTCCCTTCTCGCGAATTCGGATAACGATCTGCTGCCCGAGGTTTTCCACTTCAATCGCACCCTGCTCGATTTCTCGTTGCAGCGCTTTCTTAATGCTTTCCAGTACCGTTTCCATCTCTTCTGACATCGCCTGAGACTGCGCTTGCTGCTGTTGCTGCTGCGCTTCGGTGTTCTGGTTATTTTGCGTGGACGTTTCCGGAGACTGACCACCGGTCAGCTGGCCGGCATCACGCTGGGTGCCACCGGCACGATCAGAGTCACCTTCGTGAAACTCCAGCGTTTGCTGGGTGATGTCCATGGTTTGCTGCATGATGACATCAATCGGCGTCGGCTCAGGACGTCCAGGACGAAACTCCTGCGCGATGATGCTGGTCCCTTTCGGAATGTCTTTCACTTCGAGACGGTTTTGCACACCAAAGGCAAACTTCATTGAACCGGCGATCTGCTTGAACTTCAGTACGTCCATTTCCGAAAACGAAAGCAGCAGTACGAAGAAGCACATCAGGAGTGACATCAGGTCAGCAAAGGTCCCCAGCCAGGCCGGAAGCCCAGGAGGCGGACATTTGCACTTTTGCTCTTCCATCATTCACTCCGCTTATTCTTTGTCGACATCAAGCGCGCGCTTACCTTCATTGAGGTAGTTTTTCAGGTAGCTGTCAATCACACGCGGGTTCTGGCCATCCTGAATGGCCAACACGCCATCCATAATCAAACGGCGGTTGAGCGTTTCTTGTTCACGGCGCAGCGACAGTTTGTCGGCAATCGGGAAAAACACCATGTTAGAGAGAATCGCACCGTACAGCGTGGTCAACAAAGCCACCGCCATGGCCGGACCGATCGATTTCGGGTCGTCCATGTTGGACAGCATCGCCACCAGACCAACCAGTGTACCGATCATCCCCATCGCCGGAGCAACATCACCAAACGCGCGGAACACGCCCGTGCCGGCCTCATGACGTTCGTCGGTCAGGGCAATATCTTTTTGCAGCGTGGCACGCACCACATCGGCATCGTGGCCATCCACCAGCAGATCAATGCCTTTCTGCATAAAAGAGTTGGAGATCTCCATCTCTTCCAGAGCCAGAAAACCACCTTTACGCGCTGCGTCAGCCATTTCCACGATCTTCGCGATCAGGTCTTCTGGCTCATCGGCTTTAAACATGAACGCTTTGCCGGCAATTTTGGCGGCACCGAAGAACTGACCCATCGTAAATTTCATTAATACGACGAACAGCGAACCACCCACTACGATCAGAATAGAGGTGACATCGACGAACATCATAATGCTGCCGCCCAAGACCATCGCCATGACGACAAATGCTAAGCCACCAATCAGACCTATCAGCGTTGCTAAATCCACGAAGCGCTCCTCTGCTGTTCATTCGCGATTAGAGATTACTCTCGTTATCGGCAAGAGAATAAATTCTTTAACTTTTTTCTCAGGAAGTGTGGCACCTTACCACGCTCTTCCCTGCCTGTGATGACAAGATTATTTATCATTGTTACGTCCGCACGTCCTCTATGTTGCTGAGTTATTGTTCATTTTCTCAGGATTGAGCGACGCTTTCGCCACTGCCACTCGTCTTGAGTCGACAATTTGCGCAAAAATCTGCTTGAAACGGCGGCACGCCCTACCGGGCAGTGATATGCTTTTCCCAGTGTATACTCAAATCCGGCTAAGATGCACCTGCGGGCAGCACAGAAATCCAAGCCAAGTTTCAGACTCCGGTGCCATTTTTGCTTTTCGGTCTCGGCATCCACTAAAAAGCGTTGTATTTCTGACAAAATTGCTTGGTTAAATTTGACCATCACAACGCCCTAAGGTAACTTTCGTGCATCTTTCCCAAGGCAAAATGATTATGGCGAGCAAGAAACCTGAAAACATGTCCTTCGAAGCAACCATTCAGGAGTTAGATGAACTGGTTGATCAACTGGAAAACGGTGATTTGGCGTTAGATGAAGCCCTCAAAAAATTTGAGCGCGGCATTGCTCTGGCTCGCTCCGGACAAACTAAGCTCGACGAAGCCGAACAGCGCGTCAGCATTCTGCTCAGCAACAGCGACGAAGCGCCGCTGAGTGACTTTACCGATTTGCCTGAATAAACGAAGACTAAAGAGTGCCCTATGATTGAGGCTCTATCCTCTTTTCAACAAAGAAATAATGAGCAGCTTGACCTGTGGTTAAACCGTCTGCCGAACCAGACTCTGCCGCTGATTGACGCGATGCGTTACGGTTTGCTGCTGGGCGGCAAACGCGCTCGTCCTTATCTGGTTTACATCACCGGACAAATGCTGGGCTGTGAGCCGAGTGATTTGGACACTCCCGCTTCCGCGATTGAGTGTATTCACGCCTACTCGCTTATCCATGACGACTTACCGGCGATGGACGACGACGAGTTACGCCGCGGCAAACCAACCTGCCACATTAAGTTTGATGAAGCGACCGCAATTCTGACCGGTGATGCGATGCAAACGCTGGCGTTTACTATTCTCGCAGAAGGCTCATTGTCCGCCGCTGGTGAAGTGAACCGCGTGAAAATGATTCAGGCATTGGCAGAAGCGTCTGGCGCTCAGGGCATGTGTCTGGGTCAGGCATTAGATTTGGCGGCCGAGAATCGCATGGTGACACTGGAAAAGCTGGAAAACATCCACCGCAATAAAACCGGCGCACTGATGCGCTGCGCTATCCGCATGGGAGCGATGGCGGCGGGTCAGAAAGGGCTGGATGTGCTGCCTCATCTCGATAAGTACGCAGATGCGGTCGGTCTGGCTTTCCAGGTTCAGGATGACATTCTCGATATCATCAGTGACACCGAAACGTTGGGCAAACCACAAGGTTCTGATCAACAACTCAATAAAAGTACCTATCCGGCTCTATTAGGTCTGGAAGGAGCAATGAATAAAGCTCAGGCGCTGCTTGAAGAAGCGCTTCAGGCACTGGAAGCGATTCCGTACAATACTGAGCATCTTGAAGAGTTCGCCCGATACGTCATCGAGCGCAAAAATTAACACTATAAGCGCGCATAACTATGACTCTTGATATTTCAAAATATCCGACACTGGCTCTGGCAAATACGCCGGATGAATTACGCAGCATGCCAAAAGAAGTGCTGCCGACGCTTTGTGATGAACTGAGAACCTATCTGCTGAACTCAGTCAGCCAATCCAGCGGCCATTTGGCTTCTGGCCTGGGCACTGTTGAGCTCACTGTTGCTTTGCATTACGTCTATAACACCCCATTTGACCAACTGATCTGGGACGTCGGCCATCAGGCTTACCCGCATAAAATTCTGACTGGCCGCCGTGAGCAGATGCCAACCATTCGTCAGAAAGGCGGCCTGCACCCGTTCCCTTGGCGTGAAGAGAGCGAATACGACACCTTGTCTGTTGGTCACTCGTCGACCTCAATCAGTGCGGCGCTGGGTATGGCCATTTGCGCGGGCAAAGAAGGCCAGAACCGTAAAGTGGTCAGCGTGATTGGCGACGGTGCGATTACCGCTGGTATGGCGTTTGAGGCGATGAACCACGCCGGCGACGTCCATCCAGACATGCTGGTGATACTGAACGACAACGAAATGTCGATTTCAGAAAACGTGGGCGCACTGAACAACCATCTGGCGCAGCTGCTGTCCGGTAATCTCTATACCTCGATTCGTGAAGGCGGCAAGAAAGTGCTGTCTGGCGTTCCGCCAATCAAAGAACTGGTTCGCCGCACCGAAGAGCATCTCAAAGGTATGGTGGTGCCGGGCACTCTGTTTGAAGAGCTGGGCTTTAATTACATCGGCCCGGTTGATGGCCATGACGTTCTGGAACTGACCAAAACGCTGAAAAACATGCGTGAACTGAAAGGTCCGCAGTTCCTGCACGTGATGACCAAAAAAGGTAAAGGCTATGAGCCGGCGGAGAAAGATCCGATTGGCTACCATGGCGTACCGAAATTCGATCCGAGCCACGACTCACTGCCCAAAAGCACCAGTACTAAGCCGACTTTCTCGAAAATTTTTGGTGACTTTTTGTGTGACATGGCCGCACAGGATCCTAAGCTGATGGCGATCACGCCGGCAATGCGCGAAGGCTCCGGCATGGTGCGTTTCTCGAAAGAGTACCCATCACAATACTTTGATGTGGCGATTGCAGAACAGCACGCGGTAACGCTGGCAACTGGTATGGCGATCGCGGGTCATCAACCGATTGTCGCGATTTACTCCACCTTCCTGCAGCGTGGTTACGATCAACTGATCCACGATGTGGCGATCATGGACCTGCCAGTGATGTTTGCGATTGACCGTGCCGGTCTTGTCGGTGCGGACGGTCAGACTCACCAAGGTGCGTTTGATCTCAGCTTTATGCGCTGTATTCCGAACATGGTGATCATGGCACCGGCGGACGAAAATGAGTGTCGTCAGATGCTCTACACCGGCCACCAGCACCAAGGGCCAAGCGCTGTGCGTTACCCACGCGGTAACGGGATGGGGGTGACGATTGAAAGTGAATTCACGGCTCTGGAAATCGGCAAAGGCCGCATCATGCGCGAAGGTGAGAAAGTGGCGATTTTAAGTTTCGGTACTCTGCTGCCATACGCACTCGAAGCGGCGCAAGCACTCAATGCTACGGTGGCTGACATGCGTTTTGTCAAACCACTGGATGAAGCCCTGATTAGCGAACTGGCCAACACGCACGATGTGTTAGTGACGCTGGAAGAGAACGTGGTCGCTGGCGGCGCTGGCGCGGGTGTGGTGGAATTTATGATGAAACATAAACTCATCAAGCCAGTCCTCAATCTGGGTCTGCCGGATCGGTTTATTGCTCAGGGCACGCAAGAAGAGATGCACCACGAACTGGGACTGGACGCGGCCGGCATTGAACGCGCGGTTCGTGACTACCTCGCCAAGTAATGCGTCAGTGCACCAAATTGAAAAAGCCTTCTCAGTGAGAAGGCTTTTTGTGTTTACTGGTCAGATAATCAGACCGCAGGCTGAGGGTCATTCCACGCAAACTGCGCAAACAGGCGCTGCCAGATTGGGTCAAACCCGGCTCGCAGCACCAGCTCCTGTTCCGTGTAAGGATGGATAAAACGCAGCTCGCTGGCATGCAACATCAGACGCTGCGCGTCATACACTTCACGATACAGACGGTTGTGTTTGCCATCGCCGTGAGTAGTATCACCGACAATCGGATGACGCAGATGCGCCATGTGGCGACGCAGTTGATGTTTACGTCCGGTTTTGGGTTTCATTTCCATCAGGCAGTAACGCGTAGTGGGAAACTTGCCCGTGGAATGCGGCACTTCGACTTTGGCCAATGGCTGATACGCCGTCACTGCTGACTGTGGCTCTTTATCCTGCTTGGCAAACTTGTCGGCGATTTTATCCAGCTCTTCTTTGAGCGGATAATCAAGTACACCCCCCTCTTCAATCCAGCCGCGCACGATCGCATGATAGGTTTTTTCCATTTCATGATTGGCAAACATCGGCATCATGTTGGCGGCAATCTCACTGGACAGCGCAAACACCAATACCCCGGAGGTCGGGCGATCGAGACGGTGCAACGGAAACACATGCTGACCAATCTGATCGCGCAGCGTCTGCATCACGAATTGGGTTTCATGCTTATCGAGCCAACTGCGATGCACCAACATGCCCGCAGGCTTGTTGACAGCCACGATGTACTCGTCCTGATAAATGATTTCCAGCATTACTGACACACCTTATCGATTCGATTTAAGACCAGCATCACCGCTGCAAACTCCTCGCGTTCTTTCCACACTTCTTCAAAATAGGGTGACAACAAAAAGCCGCTCGGCAAGGTCATCTGCTGCTCTATCATCTGCTGCATACGTGGCAGAAAAATCCACTGCAGCCACTCATGCGGCTCAAGTGTATCCAGCGCGAAAGGTTGCGTGCTTTGCAACGCATGCTCAGCGGGTGCAGCGGTTTGCCAGACACCAGATTGACGAAGTTCGTCTTCCAGTTGCTGCAATAACACGAAAAGTGTGGCGGCGGTCATTAATCTTTACTTCCTGGCCTTGAATTAGCGGCGAATGATACCATCTATTGAACAAAGAAAGTTAGGACCAATTTGCTCCCATGGATACCATTCATACTCTCAGCGCCCTGCTGAAAAACAGCGGCTGCCACTATCAGGTGTTTGACTTAGGCCGCCGCATTCAAGCCATTGATGTGGCTCAATTTGAACAGGTTGAACTCGGCTACCAGCCCTACCCTTATCCGCTGAAACGCACGGCGCATTTGGCCATTGTGTACTGGAACGAATCCAAACAGCCTTGGATCTGGTTTCTGAAATTCACGCTGGATGAGCGAGGATTACTGGCTCAGGCCGATGTCGGCCAGTTCATCAAATACGTTATTGAAGCCATGGGGACGCGCCTGAATCAGGAACTGAGCGACGAACAGCAACAAAAGCTGGCCAACAATCCTTACACGTTCAAACCCGCCGAAGACAAAATGGCCGTGTTCCACAGCCAGATCCGCGCCAATCTCGGCCTGCCATGCAGTCAGTATTATGAACACGCGCAGCACTACTTCGGCGGTGGCTTAGGCTGGGACAACTGGCAAACCGTTGGCCTGCAGGGGATCACGGACATCTGTGCCCGTCTGGGTCAGGAGCAGAATGGCGTCACGCTGCGTAAAGCGCTCCATCACCTTCCGGCTCAGCCGTTATACGCCTTGCTCGGCGCACTGGAACACATCCAATTGCCTGAGAAACTGGCCGCGCGAATTAAAGAGCTTGCTGATGCCGAGATGAACGCTCAAGAGCCGGATCTGTTTTTGCTTTCAGCGCTGGTGCGAGCCCTGTCCGGCGCGCCGGCTGTGATACAAAGTGACGTATTGGATACGGTGTTAAGCAGCCCGCGTCTGAGCCATCCGGAAGTGCTGATTGGTATTGCGGGTCGCAGCTGGTCAATGCTCAGCGACAGCGGTCGCGCACAGCGCTTTTTGCTGCGTTTGGCGCAAAGCGGTAATCAGTCGCTGTTCAACCAACTGTTTGCCGATTTAGTCATGCTGCCAGAACTGCGTATGGTACTGCTGCCGCTATTGCATACCAGCCCGTCACCAGAACTGGCGCAAGCACTGCTGAACCTGCAACAATCGACGAAAGGGTAAAGCGAATGATTGGCGACCTGCTCACTATCCTGCTGTTTTGCCTGGTGTGTTTTGCCTTCTGGCAGCAGCGTCGTCAGTCTGAACTGGCCAAGACCCGAATCGCACGTAAGTGTGATGAACTGGATTTACAACTGCTCAGCGTGTCGTTTGGGCGCCATAAATGGAAAACGCCAGACAATCGCTGGCGTTGGCATACGGTGTACTATTTTGAGTTTTCAGCCCTCGGTGACGACTGTTATCAGGGCCATCTGATCATGCGCGGCTTTACGCCGCAGGCATTCCATGTGCCACCGCATCGAATGGTGTAGCTGTTTCCTCTTTCAACCAGGCAAATTCGTAATACGGACCAAACACATCTTCGTTGGTCCCCAGCAGATGAAAACCGAGCTTGTGAAGAATCGCTATCGAGGCGTAATGTTGCAGGTTGGCCGTCGCGACCACTTTTTCCAACCCGAGGCGTTGACACATCTTAGGAAAAAACGCCAGCAGCGCTTCGCTTGCCAGTCCTTGTCCCCAATATGCTTTATCGAAGATATAACCCAGCTCAGCATGGCCGTCTTCAACCTCGACAAACACATGTCCCATGTATTCACGATTGTAGTTGTCGAGCACCGCCATCGCATGCAGGGAAGGATCGTGCAGCACACGTTGAAAGAGTTGTTTTGCGGAGGCGACCGTTTTCGGGCCGTTCATTTGCGCGCGGTTTTTCGCACAGCAGTTGAGCATCAAAAAATCAGACTCAAATGATTCTGTGTAAGGAATAACAAGCGTTCTGCGTGTCACTATTGTCACGGACAATCCTTGTTTACAACAATTCCGAATGACCAAAAGGCCCTTTCCTAAGCACAGGAAAGAAGCCGAAAATTAAACCAACTGGGACGATATATCATTGATCTGGGTTGCGATTTATTTGTTATTTTACAAATTTATTAGCAGTAATCGCATCCTGTGAGCGCTGGACGCTAGGCAACCTGAAGAAGCCACGCATTGGGAGATTAAGAAAAGCCCCGATGCGCTGGGCATCGGGGCTTAAGTCTTACTCGCAGCAGTCCGGCTACTGATGATTGCTCCATGCATCATCCATAATAGTGACAGAATCCTTCTGCCTCTTCCTCGCATCGCCGTCCTAGCGGTGTCCGTTATTCCCTATTGCTAACACATCCCGGTTAGCGCACATCACTTGTTCCCTGAGCGGTGTCCTTGCCATCATCCTGATGGTGTTCCGACCTCATCCCGAGGTGTCCTGTGCATTCCTTGCCAGTTTACTCCGTGTAAACTGTCGATTCCGTTCGAAATCCTGTCTTCCGTGTGGCGATGTATCCGTTATCGCCATTTTCATCCTGAAGCCACCGTCCAGTGGTGAATCCAAATCCGTGTCAGTTCCCTTCCGACAGGGTTCAATTTACGCTGCTGCGCTTTTTTCGCAATGCCCGCTAAATAATTATTTTTGACCACAATTCAGACAATTAACAAAAAACATTTAAAATCATTAATTTAAATCGATTACATAGTGAATTTCCTGCAACAAAAATCCGTTCTCTTACACGTTTTGTGCGAGATCTCTTACAAAGCATTCCCTCTTTTGCTATCACTGAAATATCAGTAAGATCGACCCAGTCAAAGAAAAGGGACAAAAGATGCTCACTAAAGATATCACTCAGGAGCTGGAAGCTATTCTGACCAGCCTGCACAACGAAGGAAAAGAGCCCAGCGTAGCTCTGGTAAAAGCCCGTTTATCGACCTCGGTTCCGATGCCTGCGCTGATTACGGCGATTAAAAGCTGGAAAAGCGCCAACCGAGTACCCAAAATTGAGATTGCCGCCACATCGGCTAACGAAACTGATCGCATCAGCGTATTGGAACAACAGGTCGCCGATTTAACGCAGCGTTTGCAGGCACTGGAAGCAAAATTGGCAGGTCACGCATGATGAAGTTATGGGTTGATGCGGATGCGTGTCCGAAAGTGATTCGTGAAACTCTGGTCCGCGCCGCTGAGCGTACCGGTATTGAATGCATTTTTGTTGCCAACCACCTGGTGCCGGTCCCTAAACGCGATAACATCCGTAGCCTGCAAGTCGCCAGTGGGTTTGATGTGGCGGACAACGAAATCGTGCAGCGCGTAGCCGCCGGCGATCTGGTGATCACCTCGGATATTCCGCTGGCCGATGAAGTGATTGCCAAAGGCGCTCTGGCGCTCAGCCCACGCGGAGAGCTCTACACCACGGAAACCATCAAAGCGCGCCTGAATATCCGCGACTTTATGGATACCATGCGCGCGAGCGGCATTCAGACTGGCGGCCCTTCTGCACTCTCGCAGACCGAACGTCGTGAATTTGCCAATCACCTTGATCGCATTCTGGCTAAATTCCAGCAAAACCGACGCCCATAAAAAAACCTGCGCTAAGCGCAGGTTTTTCATTGTTCAACAGCATTTGATGCTTATGGCGTGTAGTACGTTGCCGCGCCAGGACCAACAGGCAGGCCAAAGACAAATACCCACACGTAGAACAGCAGGCTCCAACCAACAATGAACACCACAGAATACGGCAGCATGGTCGCGATCAGTGTACCAATGCCCAGATTCTTCATGTAGCGTGTGGCTACCGCCAGAATCAAGCCAAAGTAACTCATCATTGGCGTGATGATGTTCGTGGTCGAGTCACCGATACGGTACGCCGCCTGAATCACTTCTGGCGCATAGCCAACCAGCATCAGCATCGGAACGAAAATCGGTGCCGTAACCGCCCACTGAGCAGATGCCGAACCAATCATCAGGTTGATGAAACCACACATCAGAATGAAAGCGAAGAACAGCATCGGGCCAGTCAGACCAATGTTTTGCAGGAACTCAGCGCCCGCAACCGCAAACACCTGACCAAAGTTGGTCCATTTGAAGAACGCAACAAACTGGGCAGCAAAGAACACCAGGACGATGTACATGCCCATCGATGACATAGATTTTGCCATGGCATCAATCACGTCGCGGTCTGTTTTCATCGTGCCGACAATCTTGCCGTAGACAAAACCCGGAATCGCGAAGAAAACGAAGATGAACGCCACAATACTCTTCAGGAATGGAGAACCTGCGATCTGACCATCCGCCGAACGCAGAATGCCATCCGCCGGAACCACGGTCCAAGCCAACAAGGCACTCACAACAAGTACAGCCACACCCGCCCATTTGAGCGCTTTTTTCTCCAGCGCCGTCAGTGAGCCCATTTTGTCTTTCGACAGATCTTCAGAGGCTTCTTCGTCTTTGTATTCGCCCAGTTTCGGTTCAACGATTTTCTCGGTAACAAACGCACCCATCGCGGCGATAAAGAACGTCGACACGAACATGAAATACCAGTTCACCTCAGGACCAACAGTGTAGGTTGGGTCGATCATCTGCGCTGCGGTTTCGGTAATGCCCGAGAGCAAAGGATCCACAGTGCCGATCAGCAGGTTCGCAGAATATCCACCGGATACGCCGGCAAACGCCGCCGCCAGACCAGCCAGCGGATGGCGGCCCAGAGAATGGAACAGCATCGCTGCCAGTGGGATCAGAACCACGTAACCCAGCTCGGAAGCCGTGTTAGAGATAATGCCAGCGAACACAACAGTGATGGTCACCATGCGCTGAGAAGCGCCCATCACCAGACCACGCATCGCGGCAGACAGCAGACCCGAATATTCAGCAATAGCAACACCCAGCATGGCGACCAGAACGGTACCCAGCGGTGCGAAGCCGACAAAGTTTTTCACCAGATTGGTGACGATCAGTTGCAGACCTTCAGCGTTGAGCAGGCTCACCACGTGAATCATACCGTCCGCGGCACGACCACTGGCGCCTTCCGGACGCGGATCCATCACAGACATATCAAAGTAACCGGCAATGCCGGAAGCCAGCAGGATCGCTAAGCAGAACAGGGCAAAAAGTGTAATGGGATGGGGTAAAAGGTTCCCCAAATACTCAACACCATCTAAGAAGCGGGTAAAAAAGGACTTTTTTGGTGCTGGTTGGTTTATTGAAGCAGATGAACTCATCTGTTCCCTCCTTGTAGTAATTCCTGAGCATATGTGACAGAAATGTCAAAAGCTGGCGCAGAGTACTTGAGGGAGGGAACAAATAAAAATCGAAAATGTTACAAATATTTTCAAAATTAGAATTATGTAACGCCAATGACTTAATTATCAGATTAAAAAACCACCACCGTTACATAAGATAAAATAATACCTAACTAACCCAATATCAGTGGCAACAATTACTTATCGTTGAACCGCTTTGAACCTCGGATTAGTTTTGCAAATTACGTACAACCGCCCGCGACGCTTTACGATTTGACAATCTGGATGGCGGTTTTTTGCGCTTTTAAGTGAACTCAGTACCTTCATTTACTTCTCCTTTGCCCCAAAACGGGAAAAACGACGATTAAAGTTGGCCACACGACCTTCCTGCTGCATAACACGCTGTTTGCCGGTATAGAACGGATGCGACTTTGAAGAGACTTCAATCGTCACATAAGGGTACGTTTTCCCCTGCCATTCAATAGTGCGTTCAGTTTTCAACGTTGATCCAATAACAAAATAGTGATCAATACTGGTGTCATGAAATACCACTTCCCGATATTCCGGGTGAATACCTTCCCTCATTTGAGATCCCCTCCCTTAAATTGTTATGTTATAACATTTTAAATAATAGTAATTCTCACCAATGCCGTTTTGCAAGCGATTTATGGGCAGGAATGTGATATTTTTCGCCTATTCGTCATGACGCCAGCCAAGTCTTCATCGGAAACAAAGAGTTAGGATGGCGCATTGATCATTCCGATTTCAT
>ERZ1673961.296-NODE-296-length-23074-cov-270.823363_pt1 | contig 23074 bp, 18 predicted proteins | sample MGYA00580189_ERZ1673961 | MGnify/ENA primary metagenome ERZ1673961 (study PRJEB41334, sample SAMN05608105) | rock metagenome | biome: terrestrial subsurface; feature: shale formation; material: shale | place: USA: Pennsylvania ... | reverse complement strand
TGTTTAGGGAATTAGATTTTAAAATAAGTTGTCTTGACAGTTTGGGGTATTATAAAATTTATTTAGAGTTTATTATATTTATTTTTATTAATAAAGTGGTGCACTTTTACTTTGCATTTGACAATAATATATCTTCAGAAGTATCAACTAATGATTTACTATTTGAATTTTTGGAAAAATTAATAGATGAAGAGCATAAAATGAATTTATTTAATATGATAAAAGAAGTAAGTTTTACACTAATAGAAAATAAGTTTATTGCTATTTATCTTTTGGTAACATTTGAAAAGTTTTATACTAATAGTGAACTTATTAAAAATAAAGAAGTTGCAGAATTTCTTGAAACAATAGCTTCAAAAATACATTTTTTATCAAATGAAGCACAGCTTTATTTAGCATTAGTTTTACAAATAATCTGTTATGTAGGAACTAATACTAAAGATGGTTTTAATGAGTTAGAAGAGAATCTAAAATACAATAATTTATTATAATTATTATACTGGGATGATATTCCCAGTATTTAATACAAATCATTATTATGATTGAATTTATTATATATACATGCAATTATATATTCAAGGTTTTTTGATAGGTTATCTTCTTTAGGTAATACTACTTTAGGATAAAGGACTTTATAGTGATGAAAATAAACTTCCTTTATTTTTTCTAAAAAGCCATAATCATTTAGTATATTTAATAGATTAATTTCTTTTACTGATAATTTATTTGTGCTAATATCACTATTTATTAGTAAATTAATTAAATTATCAAGCAATGATTGGATAATTGTTATATCAAATACATATTTGTAATTTTTTTTATGTAAAGTAATACCTAAATTAATTATATCTTCTCTTTTTAATAAGGATAATGAATTACTTATCATTGTTGTATTGAATTTTAATATTTCAAAAATAACTTCTAACATTCTATCTTCTGTTATAAGTTGGTAGTTTTTCTCAAAACTAAGAGCAATTGCATGATATTCTTGAATTCCTATATATTCTGTAATACTAAATGATTCTTTAAATAATAGGGTGGATTTTGTATCATCAATGATTTTAACATATGCAATATTATTAATAATCTTTTTTAAATTATCTAAGAAGAGCGTTATCTGTTCTTTTGTTATTATATTTTTGCACAATTTTCCATCTTCTTCAAAAACATATAAAAGTTCATTCTCTTTATTTAGTTTTTCTTTATAACTAAGTAAATAGTCAAAAGTAGATTTTTGTATATAAACATCTTCCCTTTTTAATACTGTAGCAAGCTTATCCCAGTAATTTAGGAATATTATAGATGAAAGTGTTAAAAGTTTTGGAGTGTTTTTATCTTTAAAATTTACTCTACAAGAATTGAAGTTAAGATTTTCTTCTTCAAGAAGTTTAACAATTAGATTAAAATATTTATCATATCCTTTTGATAAGCTCCAAAAACCTATTTCTTTTCCTTCACTATATTTTTTAATTAAATTATTAGATTTTATATTTTGACTTGACAAAAATTTTTGTAAATCTTCAAATGGTTTTTCTATTCCCCAATCAACTTTCATAACTTTAAAATATGGACTATCAACTGTTTCTAATATTTCATTTATAATTGAATGAAATAATGATTTATGTTCATATGTTTTATCATCACTTATTTTATTTATTTCAAGTTTATCAATTAATAATATTTTGAATTTCTTTAGATAAATTTCATGTACATCTTGGAATAACTCTTTATCCAAATAATAATTCTTGTTTTTATAATAAATTGTATTTTTTTGAAAACCATCAATTTCTTTATCTTTAAAATTAGTGATTGAACTAAAATACATTGAAGCTAACTGCATTTTATTTTCATTATCCAATTCATCTATATTTAAACTAAGGATTTTTTTATTTATAATTCCAAATGCATTATTAACATCTCTATTCACAAATAAATTAAAATATGATATTAAATTAATATCTGTAAAATCAAGTTCTTTTTGCATAGATTGAAGATAATATAAAACTTCATTTTCATTTTCTTCACTAAGTCTATTCTTGTTTTTCTCAAAATTATGAAGCCCTGTAATTAAAACATTTTTTGCAGATATAATATCTTTATTCTTTTCCCAAATTTTATAATAAAATTCAAATGCTTTATCTAATCTATTAAATTTAAAATATACATCAGCTATATGTCCATAATAATTTGATTTATCTTTAATAGATTTTATAAAATTTTCAAAATCACTGATTTTTATTTCTTTATCTTCATAACATTTTTTTAAGATATATCCTATTAAGTTTTTAAACTCATTTTGTTTTAAAATAGCTAACTTTATATATAACTCTGATTTCTTTACTTCCATTAAAAAATCTATGACTTCAAAAATTATGTCATTTAAAATATTTGCTTTTTCTAGAAAATTAAATAATGTAGTAATCTCTATATTTTTAATTTTTTTGTTTTCATTTTTTTTTAATAATAAATGTGAAAAATACAATTCTAAATTTTTTTCTAAATTAGAGTTTATATAATTTGCTATGTTTTTAGATATAACAGTATTTTCATTTATTGAAGCAAACACATAAAAATAAATAATTGTATCGGACTTTAATAATAGTTCCGTATTTTTATTAAAATAACTTAAAATTATTTTTGTATTTTCATTTTTTATTAACAATAAGCTTGAATATATTAATAATACTTTATAATTTTGAAGTACTTTTTTTTGAATTAAACTATGATTAATATTGATATTTTTATAATTACAATATTGTAAATAATGTTCATCAAATAATATTTCTGAATTCTTTTCATAAAAGTCAATATAATCATTTTTTAAATCTAAAATTAGAAGTAAATATGCTTTAAAATTTTTCAATTCATTAATGTACTGTTGATTTAGAAATTTTTCTGCTTCTAAAAGTTTGTCTAAAAGTTCTTTATACTCTATTACTACTTCATTCTTAAATTCTTTTTTTACCCTAAAATATTCATTGATAATAATTTGAATAAAAAATCCTTTTATATGAAGCTTAATTAAAAAGCTTGGATTTGTTTCTAATACTAATTTATAATAAGTATTCGCTTTTTTTAAATCTTCTTCATTTTTATTTAAATAATTATATGAATTTGAAAATATATGCCCCGCTATTAAATGATTTTTTTCTTGTTTTTCTTTTGATAGAGAATTAAATAATTTTTTTGATTCTTCAATATTTCCACTATTTAGATAAAAAATGATTTTAAAATAATCATTTGATTTTATATCATCTTTTTCAGTTTTTAAATCTTTAACTAATTCAAAAAAATCTTTTTCATTCTTTTCCGCAGAATATATTGAAAGTAAAAGTTCTTTATATCTTATATCTTTATATTCATTATAATCTTTATTTAGCACTTCTAAAATATTTTTAGTTTTTTCTGAATTTCTAAGTTCTAAAAAATATTCTGCTTTTTTTAGTAATATGTAATATTTCGACTCTTTGTGTTGATGTTTTTCAAGTGCAGTGTTTAATAATTCAAAAGCTTTAGTAATTTTACCATCACAAAAATGTTCATCTAAACTTTCTAATAATGTTTTAACTTCTGAACTATAATTGTTTTGTTCTTTTATATTTGTTGCATTATATGTATTTCCACTGCTAAAAAAACTAAGAATTCTGTTTATCATTTTCATTACTTAAATTTGTTTTATTATTTTTACTAAAAAAATTTAAAGAACTATTTGATTGCTTATTTATTTTTGTAATTATTTTACAAGTAAATAAACCACCTAAAAAACTTAATATAGCTATAATAATTTCATTCATGTTATTTTCCTAAATTAATATTATTTATTTTGAATTTTATATACATTTTAGTTATTATAACAAAAAGTTAATATTCTTCAGTTAAGTGATAAAGACATTATAAACTTAATTTTAGATGTAATTGTTAATTAGGAAAGAAGATGAATAGAAAAGATTTGTGTTATGAACATTTATTTTTAGATGATTTAACCATTAATTTTATTGATAATGTTCCAACAATAGGTGAAGCATCAATATTAAATTGAATCTATCTCCATTCACGAAGAAAGAAGAGGCAAAAAATGGTGCTGATTTAGATCTTTGGATTATTATGAAAATACAGCTATTCCATTGTTATTTCAAGCAAAAAAAGCTATTCATATGTATGATGGTTATTTACAAAAGTTAAATTATAAAGTAAAAGGTGCAGTTAATAAACAATATGAGCTTTTAGAAAGTTATGCAAAATCAAAAGGTTTAAATCCATATTATTTAATTTATACAATTGATAAAGATTCATAAATATTTATGTTAGACATAAACAGTGTTAAGAGTTTAGCAACTTTAAAAAAGGGTTCAAGAGTTTTAAGGAAGAAACTTTTAAAAATGCTAATGAGTTTTATAAGCTTTTTTGTGAAAAGTCTTATTGGAAATATTTATATCAAAAGTTAAGAATTACTTCAATTGATGATATTCCTAATTTAGATCAATATTTTAATGAAGAAATGATTATCACTAATAAATATATTGTTAAAAATTTAACTATTTTTGATTTAAGAAATATAGAATTTACCGAGAACTTTTGTTATCAAAAAAGGGTGCAATTATACAAACTAAGGATTAAATAAGTTACTTGAAAATTAATGGTGCGACCGACGAGATTTGAACTCGTACACCCTAAGGCACTACCCCCTCAAGATAGCGTGTCTACCAATTTCACCACGGTCGCGTTTGAGAAATTGAATTATATCAACATAAAGTTATGATAATTATTAAGAAGTAAAGTAAAAGTATAATTTTTTATTAAAAAAGTTTTTAAGATATAAGAAGTGGTATAGATTTAAGGAGAGTTTCCTTAAATCTAAGTTATTAAGACATTATTTCTTCAATAGTAATATAATCTCCAACTCTTCCTGTCATTTGCTCTGTATCAGTATTTACTGGAAGTGTTTTTTTACCTGGAGTCCATCCTGCTGGGCAAACTTCACCAGTTTTTTCTGCATGTTGCCAAGCTCTTACTTGTCTTAAAAATTCATGTACATTTCTTCCTACCATAGGTGCTTGTACTTCTTGTGCTACAACTGTACCCTCTGGATTGATTAAGAATCTTCCTCTTAAAGCAACTCCTTGCTCTTCAATCATCACACCAAAATTTCTACTAACTTCACCAGTTGGATCAGCACCTATTGTAAGCTTTAGACCTTTTAAAATAGGTTCAGTTTCCACAAATCTTTTGTGTGAAAACTTTGTATCAGTTGAAACTGCAAGTATTTCTACACCTAATTCTTGAAACTCATCATATTTTGCATTCATTGCTGCAATTTCAGTAGGGCAAACAAATGTAAAGTCAGCTGGATAAAAGCAAACTACATGCCATTTACCTTTATAATCTTCACTATTTACTTCTGTATAGTGACCTGTCTTTGCATCATATGCTTCCATCTTAAACTCAGGAGCTTTTCTTAGTACTAAACTTGAACTCATTTTTATTTCCTTTTTTTCAATTATTTCATCGTTATTTATTATTTTTTCTTTTTGTGTTATTGGTTTTGCACCAGTATCGCATGCCATAAATATTCCTTTTTAATTATCACAAAGGATAATCTTTTTCTTTTGATAAAAAAATTCTACATAAATATATCTTAAAAATTACTTAAATTATAATAAAAATTAATAAAATAATTATAAGTTATGCTTATGATATTTGAAAAATGTTTTTATTATGAAGTTCAAATTAATAGAAAATAAAATAAAATACGAAAAATTTATCAATATAAGGAATAAAATGGCTGGATTATTAGGGTATTTATCGATTTTATCAGACGATATTAGTACACTTGCTAGTAAAACTATGGCTACTGCTACAACTACACTTGCTACTTCATTAGATGATGTAGGTGTACTTTTTGATGATATAGTAACTTATACAAAACTTGCAAGTGTAAAATCATCTGGTTTAGTTATTGATGATTTAGCTGCAATTGCAAGTTTTACAAACGAAACTACATCAGATATTTTGAAAAAAGAACTAAAAGATGCAAGTAGTGTAAAAGAGTTCAAAGAAAATATACAAAAACTATCAAAGCAAGAGCAAGAGAAGATTATTGGTGAATTAGAGCAAATAAGACAAAAAGCAATAATACAAGCAAAAAGAAATGCAGCAAAAAGAGAGCTTCCTATTGTGTATAAAATAGCACTTGGAAGTTTTAAAAATAAATTTATTATTATTCCTATTGTTTTGCTTATGAGTTTTTTAGCTCCTTGGCTTATAGCTCCTACTTTAATATTAGGTGGAATATACTTAGCCTATGAGGGAGTTGAAGCTATTTTGGAAAAGCTTGGCAAGCATCATGAACATAAAAGTGAAAAAGATACTTTAAAAGAGCTTTCAAGTGAAAAACTAGAAGAGCAAAAGATCAAAAGTGCTATTAAGACAGATTTTATTCTATCTTTTGAGATTATTGTAATAACTTTAAGTTTAGTTGAAAATAGTGATTTTATTACAAAACTATCTGTTTTAGTACTTATTGGACTTATTGCTACAGTTGTAGTTTATGGGCTTGTAGGACTTATTCTTAAGCTTGATGATATGGGATTTTATCTTCAAGAGAAAAAAAGTGCAGTTTCAAAAAGCATAGGAACTGCTTTTGTAAACTCTATGCCAAAGATAATAAAAACTATTTCTATTGTAGGTACAATAGCTATGTTAGCTGTGGGTGGAGGTATCATAGCCCATGAAACACATATTTTAAGTTTTCTTGATAGTTACTTGAAAACTATTGCATATATTGGAGGTTTTTTAATATTTTTAAGTGAAATACTACTTGGAGCAATAGTTGGGTTTTTAGTAGTTAAGTTACTACCTTTTTTTACAAAGTTTTTTAAAAAAAGTAAGTCTTAACAATATCAGCTAAAATATACATCATAAGTAGTGCGAAGATAATCTTATTGTAATTCATAAGATTATCTTAGCTAATTTATGGTTATGTTTAGATTTTTTAAAATATACTTATAGTTCTTATGTAATTTTGGAACTAATTTGTAAGTTCTTTTTTATTAAAAGAGAGTAATATAAATAAAAATATTTATAAAGGCTATATATATGAACTTAAATAATAAATCAATTCTTATCACAGGTGCAAATGGTGGGCTTGGTTCAATATTTGTAAAAAATGCAATTGCTTTGGGTGCTAAAACTATTTATTGTGCTGCAAGAGATATAAAAACTTTAGAAGAGATTGAAAAATTATCATCAAATATAAAAACTGTAAAGTTAGATATTACAAATAAAGAAGATGTTGTTTCTTTTGCAAATAGTATTGACTCTCTTGATATTATTATAAATAATGCTGGTGTAAATAGTGCAAAAAGAGTCTTTGAAGATAGTACAATTGACTTTGATGTAAATGTACATGGTACTTTAAATGTATGCAAAATTTTAAGCAAGAAGTTAAATAAACAAGGTGCAATTATAAATATCACTTCGGTTTTAGCTTTAGCAAATCTTCCAATAATGGGACTTTATTGTTCTTCAAAAGCTGCACTACACTCACTAACACAAGCTTTAAGAGCTGAATTAGCAAAAGATGAAATAGATGTTTATGAGGTTCTTCCAGGTCCTATTGATACAAATATGACAAAAGGTCAAGATATGCCAAAAGCTACACCTGAGTCAATTGTTTCTAATATTTTTGAAGCTTTTTTTAATAAAGAGTTTGAAATATTTCCAGATGATTTCTCAAAACAAATAAAACAAGGATTAGAAGCAAATCAATCACAAGTTTTAAAAGAGTTTGCTATGTCTATTAATAACTAGAAGTTTTTCTTCTAGTTGTAACAAAACTAATCACAAAGACACTATTTAAACAAAAATAATAAAATTTACAATATTAAAATTCAAGTATAAAGCCTTTTTGGGTATTATCATCACTTGAAATAATTCTATGAATAGGAAAGTATCTTGCTAAGAAATACTCTTTTTGTTAAGCTTTTATTGATATTTACACTACCTGCAATTGGTATATTATACTTTAGTACAATACTTGTACTTGATAAAATTGATACTTTAAGTCAAGTTGATAATATTCAAAATGATGTTAAATATATTTTTGCAACAGAAAAGGTAATTGATTCTATTCAAAAAGAGAGAGGCTATACAGCAATCTATCTAAATACAAAAAAATATAAGGATAAACTTTTTAAGCAAAGAGAGATTACAAATAGAGTTTATCAAGAGTTTCTAGTAACTATATCAAAAATAGAAAAAGAGACACAAAATTCAGAATATAGTGTCAAAAAAGTACAAAATATTTTTAATGATTTTACAAATATTAGAAAAAATGTTGATGAAAATAAAATTGATTCAAATAAAATAATTAAGTTTTATACTAAAATAAATAATATACTTTTATCAACTATATATTCAATAAAACCTATAAAATTTGTAACAAATTTCAATACAAAATTCGCATATATAGTCAATCTATTAGCTACAAAAGAAGCAGCAGCAGTAGAAAGAATAATGACTTCTTTATATATCATAGATAAAAAAATCTCTGATGAAAATTATCAAAAATTAATTCAAACATATACAATTCAAGATATAAATATTGAAGAGTTTTTACTAAGTGCAGAAAAAAATGAGATTGATGCTTATACAAATAATATTAAGCTTGCATATGACAAAAGATTAAATCATTTAAGAGAGAATTTAAAAGAGATTATTTATAAAGATAAGCTAAAACTAGATGATTGGTGGGAATTTTCTTCTTCTAGAATTGATGATTTTGGTAAACTTTATTATTTAGTAAGTAGTGAAGTTTTAAAGCTTACAAAAGAGATTGAATCACAAGCTACAAAATCTCAAATATTAAGTTTAAGCTTTTTATTTGTCTCTTTTGTAACATTAATAAGTCTTTTATTTGTATTAAAAGTTATTGTTTCAAATCAACAACAAAGTTTTAATAAGCTAAAAAAACAGCAAAATATATATAAAGTTTTAAACAAAATAAATAAAGTTATTTTAAAAATGCCTACAAGAAAAAAACTTTACAATAAACTACTTGGCACTATTGTAAATGATCAAAATATATCTTTAGGACTTATTTATAAAGTTAAAAATTCTCAAAGAAAAGTTATGCTTATTAAGGGTGAAAATCCTGATAATATTGTTTTTAAAAAAGAAGATCCAAGTAGTTCTATTTTTAAAAAGGCAATTATTTCTAGGAAAAACATAATAAAAACTTCAAATATAGAAAAAGTAAGTGATATTAAAGAGGATTTTTTTAAAACAAAAAACTTCTCTTCAATTGCTGTATTTCCAATAAAAAAATTTGGAAAAGTTACTGCTCTTATGGTTTTATATTCAAAGAACAAAAACTTTTTTGATAATGAAATAGAGATTTTATTTAATAAAATGATTATTGATATGGAGTATGCTTTAGAGAAGATAGATTATGAAAAAACAAAAGCAAAACAAGAAGAGCAATTAACAATCGCATCATATGCTTTTGAATCAAATGAACCTATGATTATTACAAATAGTGAAGCAAAAATTATAAATGTAAATCAAGCATTTTGTAATGTTATGGGATATGAAAAGGGCGATATTCTAGGTAAAAATCCAAATATATTTCGTTCTGATGAGCATTCAACTGAATTTTATAAGCAAATGTGGAATTCAATACTAAAAAAGGGAACTTGGTCAGGAGAAATTTATAATAAAAAGAAAAATGGTGAAAAAATACCTTTAAAAGCTACAATTACTGCTATTAAAGAAAAAGATGGAAGTGTAAAACACTATTTATCTCAATACAATGATATAAGTGAACAAAAACTAAAACAACAATATTTGGAGTATCAAGCAACACATGATAGTTTAACTGCCTTGCCAAATAGAATGCTTTTATTTGATAGAATTGAACACTCTATTAATAAAGTTTCAAGATATAAAAATTATGGTGCTTTGATATTTATTGATCTTGATAATTTTAAAACTATAAATGATACATTAGGTCATGAAACAGGAGATGTTTTACTAAAAGAAGTATCTAAAAAACTTCAAGAAACAGTTAGAAAAGAAGATACTCTTGCAAGAATTGGTGGAGATGAGTTTATTGTTTTAGCTGATTTTATTGGAAGTGATAAAGCTAGTGCAAGAAACAATATTCAAATTTTAGCTTCTAAAATAAAAGGTTCACTAAATGATATAAAAATAATAAATGGATATGAAAATATCTCTACACCTAGTATTGGAATAACTTTATTTCATGATAGTACATTTAGTGTAAAAGAGCTAATAAAACAAGCCGATACAGCTATGTATATGGCAAAGCGTTCAGGAAAAAATAGAATCGCTTTTTTTGAATAAATTAATCTTAAATATCTATTAATAAAAAATAATAATTCCATAAATTAAGAAAAAATCACTTTTAAGTCCTTTTATATAGTTAGTATATAATGAAAAATCTTGAATAAAAGGATAACAAATGGGGAATCGTAGTTTAAAAACAAAATTATTAATTTTGATTTTTATTAGTGTTGGAATCTCTTTTGGAATATTAGGGTTCCAAAATGCAATAAATTCTTATGAATCTAAGTCTGCTTTAGTTAAAAATAAAGAGATGAATAATTCAAAAAACATTGCAGAGTATTTAGATGTATATTTCAACTCTAAAATTACTGTAGTTAATACAATCGCTAAAGCTTTAGAAAAAGAAGAGATGAATATTCATAATCAAAATATATTCAAAACCCTAGAACTTGGAAATAGTGCAGGGGAGTTTGGTCTGTTTTTTCTAGGATTTGCTGACAATGGGAATGAAGTTGAATCAGGTGGAAAAACCTTAACTTTAGAAAAAGATAATTTTGATGCAAGAAAAAGACCTTGGTTCAAACAAGCAGTACAGAAAAAAGCACTTGGTGTTACAAAACCTTATTGGGGAAAAACTTTAAATACTTATGTAGTAACTTTATACAAACCAATTTATAAAAATAACAAATTAGTTGCAGTATTAGGAGCAGATATTGCTTTAGATGTATTAATAAATAAACTATCTTCTGCTGATATTACACAAGGTGGATATGCTTATGTTGTAGATAACAACGATGGAGAGATTTTAATTCATAAAGATAAGAAATTCATGGGAAAAACTACTAAGTTTTTTAATGGAATGAAAACAAAAAGTGATGGATATCTTGTAGAAGAAGAAGAGGGTATTGAACAACATGTATTTTTTCATGAAATAAAAACTTTAAATTGGAGTATTCTTATTAAAGTTGCTGAAGAGCATATCTTTGGACAAATAAAAAAAGATATTCAAAAAACAGTGATTTTATTTATTGTTTTATTATCTGTGATTTTATTTATTTTATATCTATTTTTAAATAAAGCTTTAAGTCCTTTAGGAAAATTTGAAGATGGTCTTTACTCATTTTTTAGTTACTTAAAAGGTGAAAAGAAAACTATTGAAAAGCTAAATATAGACTCAAATGATGAGTTTGGAAAAATGGGTAAAATAGTTGATGAACAAATGCAAATAATAGAAAATTCATATAAACAAGAAGAGCTTCTTATTCAAGAAGTAAAACAGATTGTAAGAAGTATAAAAGATGGTAATTTATCTTGCGAGGTTACAAAGCAAACATCAAATTCATCATTAAATGAGTTAAAAGATATTTTAAATGAGATGATTAAGTCTATTAGAATGGATGTAAATGATGATATTGTTCAAATTAAAACAGTCTTAGAGTCATATTCACAACTTGATTTTACAAATGAAATAAAAAATCCTACAGGAAATATTGCTATAAAGATAAATCAACTTTGTCAAATCATAACAAAAATGCTTCAAACAAATAAGCTTAATGGAGAGCTTTTAAATGAAAAATCTCAACTTCTATTAGAAAACGTAAACCAGTTAAATATCTCTACAAATGAAACTGCTGTATCTTTAGAAGAGAGTGCTTCTGCATTAGAAGAAGTTACAAATACTGTAAAAGCAAATACTCAAGATATTAGAACTATGACTAACTATTCAAATGAATTAAGTCAAGCTATAAACGAGGGTGAAAAACTTGCAAGTTCAACTGCTAAAGCTATGGATGAAATAAATGAAGAGACAAAACTTATTGTTGAAGCAATCACAGTAATTGATCAAATCGCTTTTCAAACAAATATCTTAAGTTTAAATGCAGCAGTTGAAGCAGCAACAGCTGGTGAGTCAGGAAAAGGCTTTGCAGTTGTTGCAGCAGAAGTTAGAAACTTAGCAAATAGAAGTGCTCAAGCTGCAAGTGAAATAAAAACATTAGTTGAAAAAGCAACTTCAAAAACTCACAATGGAAAAGTTATTGCTGATACTATGATAACAGGATATAGTAAATTAAGTCAAAATGTAGAAAAGACTACACATATTATTAGTAATATCTCAACAGCTTCAAATGAGCAAAAAATCAGTATTGAACAAGTAAATGAAATGGTTACTAAAATTGATGCTCAAACGCAAGAAAACTCAAGAGTTGCAGGAAATACTCAAGATATTGCTAAATCAAGTTCAAATATTGCATCTGAAATATTAAAAAGTGCTAGTGATAAAAAGTTTAATGAAGATTAATTAAGTTTGTTCATAAAGAGTTTTTACTCTTTATGAATCTCTAAATTTCTTTTGATTTACTGTGTTTAGTATCTCTTTAGCTACACTTGATGTATTTGTTGCTATATCATGTGTTTGACTAGCAACAGATGCATTACTTTGTGTTTGTTGATCAAGTCTAGTAATTACATCATTGATTTGTTCAATGCTTGTTTTTTGCTCTCTTGATGCATCAGAAATATCAGTAATTGCTTCTGTTGTTTTTGATATATTTTCATTCAATGAGTTATATCCTTTTATCATATCCCCTGCAATTACTTTACCTTCATTTGCTTTTAAAGTCGCATTTTCAACTATTGATTTAATTTGATTAGCTGCTTCTGCACTTCTACTTGCAAGGTTTCTAACTTCAGCTGCAACTACTGCAAAGCCTTTTCCAGCTTCACCAGCTGTTGCTGCTTCAACTGCTGCATTTAGTGAAAGAATATTTGTTTGGAATGCAATTTGGTCAATTACTGTAATTGCTTCAGCGATTGCATTTGTTTGCTCATTTATTTCTTCCATTGATTTAGCAGTAGAACTTGCAAGTTTATTACCCTCTTGAATTGATTGTGTCAACTCTTCTGAGTGTCTTGACATATCACTAATTCTATTTGTATTGTTGATAATTGTACTTGTAATCTCTTCAACGGCTGCTGCTGTTTCTTCAAGTGAAACTGCTGTATCATTTGAAGCTTTATTTAATATATCAACATTGTGTAATAAAGTATTTGAACTTTGTTCTAAGTTGATACCATTTAATTTATTTTCTCTTAACATCTCATTTATGATTTCACATAAATTATTTAGCCCTTTAGAAACTTTTCCATCAGGATTTTCTATCATATTTACAAAGTTTAGATTTGAATACTCTTCAAGAACATTTAAAATTGGATTGATATCACTATTTACATTCTCATTAATAGTTTTTATCATCTCATTTAAAATATCTTTTAACTCATTTAATGATTTATTTGATGTAGATTTATTTACTAATACATCAAGTTTTCCATTATTGATATGATTTACTACATCTTTAACTTCATCAATTAGCAGTTTATCTTCTTCAAAGCTTGTTGCTACATGTTTCATCTCTTTATCAATAACATTTGCCATATTTCCAAACTCATCTTTTGTTTGAATATTTAACTCTTTAATCTCGTCTTCTTCACCTTTTAAGTATTTAAAGAAAAAGTTTAGTCCCTCTTCTAAAGTTTTTATTGGTGCAAGAAGTTTTATTAAGCTAAATAGTAATATTGATAATATTACAATAAGAAGAACAACATATAAAATTACCTCTTTTATAACACTTGCAAAAATCTCTTCATATATTTCAGCTTTATTTAACTGAACCATCAAATGCCATTTAGTTAAATCAACTGTATTATAAGCAGCTAGTAACTCTTCACTTCCAAGAGTTGCTTCTCCAAAGTCTAAAGTATTTGATGTTTTTATTTGTTTAAAAACTGTACTCTCTTTTTTTAGTATGTCTTTATTTTTATGAATAAGAATATTTCCATCTTCATCAACTAAATAAGCAAATCCAGTCTCTTTTAACTCTACTGTTAATATTGTATCAACAATAGTATCAATAAATATATCAGAACCAACTACACCAAGAACTTCACCATCTCTTATATATGGTGTATAAACTGTAACAACAAGTTTTTTAGTGCTTACATCAACATATGGTTTAGAAACACCAGAAGTTTTTTTCTGTATTGCATCTTTATACCATGGTCTAACTCTTGCATCATAGTTATCTCTTTCTTTATTTAAAACTTTTCCATCAGATAAAATCAAATCTCCTGTACTTTGTAAACCTATATATAAATCTACAAAATTACCTGATTTTTTACCCAATAGTAATTTTTCAACTAGTTTTTTATTTGTAATATCTAAACTATCTTTATCAATCTCTTCAGCTACTGCTTCAACAATATCAACTTTAGATTGCAAGAAACTATTTATGAACTTTGAGCTCTCTTTTGCTAAATCTAACTGTTTTTGCTTTATTGTATTGTACTGAGCATTGTATTCATTTGTTGAACTAAATATCCCAAGAGCAATAAATGAAAATGACACACTTACTAATATCAGTAATAGAAGTTTTGTTTTTATACTATTTGTTTTCATGACACTTCCTTTTGTCTTTTTTTAACTATACTGTAATCTTAGCTAAAAAAAGTTGTAAAATAGTATCATTTTGTATAAAAACTATATAAATTTTGAAAAAAATTGTTAAAATAATTTTTTTGTGAGTTACTGTTTAAAGTGTCATTATGTAGTTACTTTAGTTTTATTAGAATTAAAAAAAAAGGGTCAAAACACATATAGTGTCTTGACCCTTTTGTATATTTATAAAATCTGTAGTTTTATAAATTACCCTAAGAATGGGTTTGCATATAAAGCAATCATAGCAATTACTAATGCATAAATAACTTGTGCTTCAATCATCGCTAATGCAATGAACATTGTAGTCATTAATTTTCCACCTAAACCTGGGTTTCTAGCAGTACCAGCAATTGTTGCAGCAGCAGTGTTACCCATACCAATAGCACCACCTAATGCAGCAAGTCCAAGACCAATACCAGCAGCTACTACAGAGTAAGCCTTTAAAGTTTCGTTTGCAACTGCACCATCAGCAGCGAATGCAGCACCAGCAATAGCTAGCATTAAAAGAACGATTTTTTTCATTCTATATTCCTTATTATTTTTTATTTTCAAAGTCTGTTCGGATAGCGTAACCTTAGAAAAACTAAAGCAACCTAAACATAAATGCCTAGATTTCCCTACTTATCACTTTGAGTGACAAGATTATACATGAGAGTTTATTAATTTTTCTTTAGTTAATGTGTAAAAATATTATAAAATTACAAAATGTAACAAAGCATATTACTAATTTGATTTTTTTTAAAATTGCAGTATAATCTGTCTTAAAAAAACAAAGGACTTACATGAAAAGAGTTTTTCTTTTTTTCTTAGCATCTTTATTAATCTTTCTAGGTCTTTTATATGGTCTTTTATTTACTCCAACAGGTAACTCTTTAGTATCTTCATATATACAAAAAAGTGCAAATGAAAATATCAATGCAGTTTTTAAAGTAAAAGAGTTTAGTTTAACAACTAGTAAAATTAAATTTGTTGCAACAATTGATGAAAATTCAGAAATTGATGTGATTGGTGATTTGGCGCTATTACAAAAACGAGTTGATTTAAATTATGAGGTAAATATAAAAGATTTATCAAAACTTGAAAAATTTACAAAACAGAAGTTAAAAGGTAGCTTTTATACAAAAGGAACAGTAGTTGGTGATGAAAAACTAACTAAAGTTAATGGGATAAGTAATATTTTTGATAGTAGTACATCTTATGATATAAAACTTAAAGATTTTAAACCAAGTGATATAAAGTTTTTGATTACCAATGCTAAAATTAAAGATATTTTATATACTTTAAATCAACCTTTATATGCAAATGGATTGATAAGTATTGATGGTAAAATAAATAATCCAAATATTGCAAGTCTTGATGGAATTATTTCAACAGTAATTACAAGTGGTGAAGTAAACAATGAAGTAGTAAATAAAGCTTTTAATCAAAACTTGATGGTTCCTTTAACATTTAAAGGTGATATTGTTACAAATCTAGAGCCAAATAAAGCAGTTTCGAAAATAGACTTTTTTACTTCAATGGCAAACTTACTAATAAAAAAAGCAGTTGTTGATTTGACAAATATGAATATAAATAGTGATTATTTACTAAGTATTCCTGATTTGATAAATTTATATGATCTAACACAAACAAAAATGAGAGGATCAATAAATATAGATGGTGATATTGAAAAAACAGCTACACTAATGAAAGTCTCAGGGGCTTCAATGCTTTTAGATGGAAGTTTAGATTTTACATTATTAAATGATGATTTAAAAGCTGATATTAAAAATATAGATATTCAAAAATTAAATCATATGATGTACTATCCTGATTTTTTCACATCTAAAGCAAATGCAAATTTAATATATAATATCAAAAAGCAACAAGGTGATTTAGTAGCAACTCTTTTAGATGGACAATTTTTACCAAATGAGTTCTCAAAACTAATAAATACATTTGCTAAGTTTGATATTACAAGAGAAGTTTATAAAAGTATTGATGTTAAAAGTAATATTGACAAAAAAGTAATTAACTCAACTATAGATATGAGTAGTGATTTAACACAAATAAATGTAACAAAAAGTGAAATTGATTTAGAAAAATCAGAAGTTGATGCACTAGTTAAAACTCAATTAAAAGGAGTTGAGTTTGATACTTTTATAACAGGAGATTTAAAAAGTCCAAAAGTTTCAGTAGACACAACAAATCTTTTAAAACTAAAACTAAAAAAAGAGAGTGAAAAAGTTATAAAAAAACACTCTAAAAAACTTGAAGAAAAACTAACTGAAAAGTTAGGAGAACAACAAGGTAAAAAAACAACTCAAGAGATAATCGAAGGATTTAGAAAATTCTTTGGAAATGAATAATTATAATAAAATAGAGTCTTCCTCTATTTTATTATTTCTTTGAAAACAGTACTTTTATACATACCTTATTCTATTTTGATAATCATTGTCACTTTTAAGTTACTCTTAAACTACATTTTGTTTTAATTTCATATTGATAATAAATATTAAAATTAAAAAAGGAAACATAAATGACATTTACAAAAACAAAAGTTCTTGTAGCTTCTCTTTCACTTGCTGCTACACTTGCACTTACAGGTTGTGCAACTTCACAAGTTAACACAAGCAATAATCAAGTAACTGCACAAGAGTTATTGAGTTCTTATTCAGATATTGCTTTAGCTAACTATAATGATGCATTAAAAGATGCAAAACAGTTAGATAAAGCAATAAATGACTTTGCAAATAACCCAACACAAGAAAATCTTGATATTGCAAAAGCAGCTTGGTTAAAATCAAGAGAATCATATGGTCAAACTGAAATCTTTAGACTTTCAAATGGTCCAATTGATGCAGAAGAGGGATGGGTAGCAGAAGCTTATGGTGCCTTAGAAGGACAAATCAATGCTTGGCCTCTTGATGAAAATATGATTGATTATACAACAGATGCAAATAATAAAAGAACATCTGGAAATATTATTGATACAAAGGGTGAATTTAATCCAGGTGGTGAAGAAAGTACAGTTGTAAATGTAAAAGATATTACTGTAGATGCATTAACTGCACTTAATGAAAATGGTGGAGAAGCAAATGTAAGTACAGGTTACCATGCTATTGAGTTTTTATTATGGGGACAAGACCAAGATTACTCTAACTTTATAAAAGATTCAATTACAAATGGTGCATTAGTAGCTGGGCAAAGACCTTTAAGTGATTTTACATCTGATAAAGATGCTAAAAGAAGACTTGATTATTTAAAAGCTACTAGTAAAAAAATTGTTTCTGATTTACAAACTGTAACTTCTGCTTGGAAAAAAGAGATAAATGGAAATACAGGTTTATATCAAGCTGCACTTTTAGGAAAACTAAAAGGTGAAAATGCATCTAAAAATATTGATGAAAAAACTGCATTAAGACAAATCTTTGCTGGTATGGGTGTATTTGTTAAATCAGAACTTGCAAATGAAAGAATTGCAGTTGCTGTATTAACTCCAAGTGAAGAAGATGAACACTCTTGCTTCTCTGATAATACACACAGAGATATTGTTGCAAACTATAAAGGTTTCAAAAATGTATTAATGGGAACATATAATGGAATGTCATATGGAAAAGCACCAATTAATATGTTAGATAATGAAACAAAAGATAGAATTTTAAATCTTATGGCTTCAATTGAAGATAAAATTGCAAACATAGATGCAATAGCAAAAACTTCAAGACACTTTGATTATCAAATTAGACCAAGTGACCCACAAGCAAAAGTTATAGTAAAACTTAAAAATCAACTAAGAAAACTTGGTGATGAGATGGTTAATGTAGCTAAGGCAAATGGTGTTGAATTATCAAATGATGATGTTACAGATCCAGAAGAAACAAAACTTTAATTTTTCTGTAAAAAAAGTAGTATTATTAAAAAGTCTTGTAGCAATATTTGCTACAGGGCTTTTTGCCGTTAATAATGCTTCTGATATTTACACTGAAAAATTGAGTAAAAATAGTATATTTAAACCAATAAAAGGTTTAAATAATAAACAGTATGATCAATATATCTTAGGGAAAAGTTTTTTTAGAATTCCTTGGGTTGAGTCACCAAGTGCAACAACTGCAAGAGATGGACTTGGACCTTTATATAATGCAAATACATGTATCTCATGTCATCCTGCAAATGGACGAGGAACTTTATATAAAAAAAATAGCAATAATCTTTCAAGAGCTTTAGTAGTAAGACTTTCAATTCCTTCAAATAATACTAAAGAACATAAAGAGTATATGCATAAAAATGGTTTTGTTCCTGAGCCAAATTATGGGGCTCAATTATCAATAAATGGTGTACATGGTGTAATGTTTGAGGGAAGACCTAATTTAAAGTTTGAAGAAGTAAAAGTTACTTTTCCTGATAAAGAAGTTGAAACATTACTAAAACCTACTTATCTTTTAGAAGATTTAAATTATGGAAAACTTCATAAAGATGCAGCTATATCTTTTAGACTTGCTCCAACACTTATGGGAATGGGCTTAATTGAACTAATATCAGATGAAGCAATTTTAGCAAATGAAGATATTGATGATAAAAATGGTGATGGTATTTCAGGAAAAGCAAATAAAGTATATTCTTCATTGACAAATAAAATTGAACTTGGCAGATACACTTGGAAAGCAAGTGCAGCAACAGTAGTTGAACAAATTGCGAATGCAATGCACAATGATATGGGGCTTACAACTCCTTTACATCCCAATGAAAACTGTACAAAAACACAAAAAAAGTGTAATGAAGCACCAAAAGATATGAGATATGAGTTTGATGTTCCTCAAAATAGACTAGATGCGGTTGAGTTTTATTTGTCAAATCTAAGGGTTTATAAACCAAAAGAAGATGAAGAGTTTAAAAAAGGATTAGAACTATTTAAAAAAGTTGGATGTGCTTCTTGTCATATTACCAGTTTTGAAACAAAAATTGGAACAATTAGACCATACTCTGATTTTTTACTTCATGATATGGGTGAAGAGTTAGCTGATGGAAGAGTTGAGTTTGAAGCAACAGGAAGTGAGTTTAGAACACCTTTACTTTGGGGATTGGCACTACATGAAAAAATCAATGGTGTAAAGCCAAGACTTTTACATGATGGAAGAGCAAGAACTTTTCAAGAAGCTATTTTATGGCATGGTGGTGAGGCTTCTAAAGTTAAACAAACATATATGAACCTACCAAAAGAAAAAAGAGAAGAATTAATTAAATTTTTAGGAAAATTATAATGAGAAAAATCGTTTTATTATTGGCATTTGTAATCTCTTTTGCATTTTCAAATACATTGACAAATATAGTAAAAAATATATCACTACCAAATGTAAATAATGCAATAGAAGATTTAAACAATTTAAAAAAGAGTTATAGCAAAGATGATTTTAAAAAACTTGTAAAATCATGGAAAAAAGTACAAGCAGTTTATTTAGCTGGAACTATCAATGAAGACTATATTGATACTCCAAGATATGTGGATATTTTCCACTATGGAAATGAAGATATTACTGTTCAATTAAATAGAGCTATAAAATCAACTGATGATGCAAAAATAGAGTTATTTAGAAACTCTACAAAAAGTATCAATGCAGTTGAATATATGCTTTTTAAAGATAAAACTTTATCAAAAAGAGATAAAGAGCTTTTAGATGTTATGTTTGAAGCAATAAGTTCACACTTAAATGATATAAAAAATGTTTATTCAAACTTTTTAAAAGGTGAAGAAAGAGATGAAAAATGGGGAAATGCAGCTATTATTAATATCTTGATTGATTCTACTTATAAACTAAAAGAGTGGAGAGTTGGTGACCCAGCTGGATACTCAAGAAAATATAAAGACAATCCAGATAATAAAAGAGGTGAGTACTATTTATCAAAGCAAAGTTTTGCAGCAATTAAAGCAATCTTAGATGCACACAATCAAATTATAGGTGAACAAAAGTATAAAAACTATGCAACTATGGCTATTGATGGTGGAGCAAAAAAACAAGTATTTCAAGTAAGAAGAGCTTTAGATGAATCATATAAAGAGTTAGCAAAACTAAAAAAAGATGATTTTACAAATGCACAAGCACTATTTGAAGCTTTAAGCAAATTTCACAATACTTATTATCTATCACTTATTGAAGAGTTGTCTGTAACTGCAAAAATCTTAGATGCGGATGGTGACTAGTGGACTTTTTTGCACTTGAGTATTTTATCAACCCAAACAAAAGAATATATTGGGGATTTTTGCTAAGTTCTTTAGTAATTACATTTATATATATTTATTTGAAAAAAGATAGTAATTCTAAAATACTATTTTCTTCAAAACTTTGGTGGCACCCAAGTGCAAGACTTGATTATAGTTATTTTTTAGTTTCTTACTTTATTAAACTATTTATGATTTATCCTGTGGTTATAAGTGCAAAAACAATAGCTTTAGAAGTTAATTATACTATGAGTGAACAATTTGGATATTTTTTTACAAACTCATTTTCTTATGAAACTATTATGATTTTGTACACAATCACACTTTTTACAGTAAGTGACTTTACAAGATACTGGATACATAGGTTTTTACATACAATTCCATTTTTATGGCACTTTCATAAGGTGCATCATAGTGCAAAGGTCTTGAATCCTTTGACTTTTTATAGGGTACATCCTATTGAAAATATACTTTTTGGATTTAGATACTCAATAAGCATAGGGCTTGTTACAGGAGTGTTTATTTACTTTTTTGGAGCAATGCTTAGTGTATATGATATTTTTGGAGTAAATGTATTTGTATTTGTGTTTTCACTACTTGGCTCAAACCTTAGACATTCACATGTGAAATTTAAATATTTTTCATGGTGTGAAAAATGGCTAATTTCTCCATATATGCATCAAATACACCATAGTACAAAGCATTTGGATAGAAACTATGGTGGATATTTGGCTATATGGGATAGGGTATTTAATACCCTTACCTTATCAAATGAGGTAAAAAATATAAAATTTGGACTAAGAAAGGAACAAATGGGCGATTATGATTCTTTATTGAAGCTTATTTATACACCTTTTTTAACTTTACTACAAAGGAAAAAGATATGAGATATCTAAAAATGATTGGTTTTTCTTTGATTGCATTGATAATAGCAGGATGTAATCAAACACCTACTATGTCAAAAAAAGAATTGGCAAAACTACAACTAGAAAAAGAACAATTAGGAAAAGTTCTATTTTTTGATAAAAATTTATCTAAAAATAGAACTCAAAATTGTGCAACATGTCACAATCCAGAAAGAGGGTTTGCTGATGATAGAGATAATGGCGTAGGAAAGATGGCATCACTTGGAGATGACAATAAATCACTTGGAGATAGACAAGCTCCAACAGCATCATATGCTATGTTTTCACCAAAATTTCACTATGATGAAAAAAATAAAAAATATAAAGGTGGACAATTTTGGGATGGAAGAGAAGGAACACTAGCTGGACAAGCAGGTGGACCACCATTAAACCCAGTAGAAATGGGAATGCCAAGTAAAGAAGCTGTTGTAAATAGACTTAAAGAAAATGAGTATTATATACAAAGATTTAAAGAAATCTATGGTGAAGATATCTTCAAGTCAAATGAAAAAGCATTTTTTGCTATGACTGAGCTTATTGAAGCTTTTGAGATGACTAAAGAGTTTGCACCTTTTGACTCAAAATATGATAGATATTTAAAAGGTGAATATGACTTAACAGTATTAGAAGATTTAGGGCGTTCAATATTCTTCTCAAACAACAATAACTCTTGTGCAAATTGTCATGTACTAAAAGGTGAAGATAAAAAAGGTGAAACTTTTACAAACTATGAGTATCACAATATAGGAACACCAATAAACCATGAATTAAGAGCCAAAAATGGAACAACTGCAATAGATAATGGACTTTTAAATAACCCAGCTGTAACAGATGAAAAACAAAAAGGTAAATATAAAGTTCCAACACTAAGAAATGTAGCAGTTACAGGACCATATATGCACAATGGTGTATTTAAAGACCTAAGAACAGTTGTAGAGTTTTATGATAAATACAACAATAAAGATAGAAAAATAAACCCAGAAACTGGTAAACCATGGCAAGATCCAGAAGTAGAAGAAACAATCTCACTTGAAGATCTTAAAGCCAACAAACTAATAGATAGAAAAGTAGAAGCACTTGTAGCTTTTATGAAACTACTAACTGACAAAAGATACGAACACCTACTAGAAGAAAACGAAAATAAATAATCAAAAGGTTAAAGCCTTTTGATTATTT
>ERZ1673961.292-NODE-292-length-23372-cov-6.030879_pt1 | contig 23372 bp, 18 predicted proteins | sample MGYA00580189_ERZ1673961 | MGnify/ENA primary metagenome ERZ1673961 (study PRJEB41334, sample SAMN05608105) | rock metagenome | biome: terrestrial subsurface; feature: shale formation; material: shale | place: USA: Pennsylvania ... | reverse complement strand
TCAACTCCCGCCAGCCCACCAAACGTTTGGAAAGGGCCAACTCGAAAGAGTTGGCCCTTTTTGTATTTACATCTTTCTGATCCAAGTACAATTTGAACTTGAGTACGACAAACCTCGTATTGCATCTGAACATTGAGCCGATCGGGTCCAAACACTCTCAACAATCACAGGTATACCGACACTTCGGAAATGCTGTGCAGCCGTAAAACGATTTGACTGCATTCTGGCCTTTTTTCGCGAGACGCACGACCAGCTCAGAGTGACAATTAGGACACAACTTAGGGGGAAATTGAGAAGATGGTTCTTCAATCACCGGCTTTTGCGTCAAGCTGCGTCCCTCTTCGATCATGTGAACTAATTCGCTCCCGTTGACTAGCCACAACCGTTTACCTTGAGCAAAAGTGATCGCTTCAGCGGTAAAACCACCAGAGGTCACGATGATCATTTTGCTGGCCTGATGTTCAATCATCACACCATACATCTCTCGCAACACTTGGACCCCAACCTTTCGCGCTTTCCAATGCTTACATTGAACAAGGCTGAGTTCAGCATCTTTGGTGAGCCAAATATCCACACCACCATCCGTTTGTTTCGAGAAAGATTGTTTGACGTCATACCCCTGATGTTTAAAGAATTCGCCGACGTAACTTTCAAACTCAATCCAACTTAGCGCATTCAATGGAGAGGCATTGTTGTGAGTTCGGATTTGAGAACTGGTGGAAAGGTAACGTTGCTTTCTTCGAACTTGTTTAAACAATGCGATGGGTGCCGGAATCAGCAGTACGGCGGCTACTGGCAACGCAAATGTAGGCAGGTTGAGCCCAATAGCATTCAAAACAAAATTGTCAGAGCTCGCCGCCAAACTTGGCGAGACCCATGATAACCCCAAATAACTCGCCGCCGACAACACAACACTCAACCACCATGGCGCGTCCATTAAGTGCCATATCAATCCGTCGTTTTTTCTTGCCATTAAACTCCCCCATAAGCATTTGGGTGCATTTAATCACAAACGAAGCGTTCTTAACTTCGACAGGCTTCATGAATCAACTAAAAGCATCTCCCCGTTTCCCCTTCCCGCCATCATTCCACCTCAGTTGCCCCGGCAATCTGCGCTTTCAGCCAATCGCGAAAGATGCGGGTGGTGTCGTTGGCGGTGTGAGTGATGAGAAAATAACCGGCGTTGGCCGCAATGGGGGTAAATGGCGTGACCAGTTTGCCACTGTCGAGTTCATTGGTGATGAGCGCCATGCGCGCCATGGCGATGCCCACGCCCGCTTCGGCGGCAGACATCGCCATGTCGGTTCGGTTGAAAAAATGGCCGCGCTGGGTCGCGAGTTCCAATCCCATTTCGGATGCCCAGTACAACCATTCAAAATCGCGTGGCGCTTTGGCCCACGGCATCGCATCGTGCAACAACACCACATCCTGCCAACCGGCGGCATGACTTAACTGTGGGTGCGCCGCCAGATAAGCCGGGCTCATCACCGGCAGCAACGATTCTTCCATCAACATTTCTGCATTTTGTTTGGGGTATGGCAGCGGGCCGTAGTCGATCGCAAGATCGAAATCTCGGCGGTCACTGTCCACCAGCGCGCCCTCAGCAAACATCTGAATCTGAATGTCCGGGTTGTGGCGATAAAAGTCATCCAGGCGCGGTACTAACCATTTAAAGGCCAGCGACGGCGTCAGCTTGAGGCGAATCTCTTTACGGTTGTCACGTTGGCTAAGGCTTTGTATTGCAGAATCAATTTCCTGAAAGCTACGCTGCAACACCGTGAGCAGAGTCTGCCCTGCTTCGGTTAAACGCACGCCTCGCGAATGTCGTTCAAACAGGCTAAAACCTAGCTGCCCTTCCAATTGCAACAATTGCTGGCTGATCGCCCCCGTGGTGAGGTGCAGCGCTTTCGCTGCACTGCTGAAACTCGGGTGCTGTGCGACCAGCATAAAGGTATGTAACGCGGAGACATTGTGGCTTTTTAACATGACTTGCTTAACATCGCTTGCTTATAGAAAAACTAAACACTGGTGATAAATATTATCGATTGTTAAGAAAAGGTAAAGCAAAGAAACTAGCCACCAACAAACAGAGGTCGCCGTTTTGATGTCGCGACTTCATAAAACAGTCAGTCGCTCTAAGCAATCAACAGCCTTTGTAATAGGAAGTCGTTATGGAAGTTATCGTATTAGGTAGTGGTGTGGTCGGCCTCACTTCAGCATGGTACTTGTCTCAGGCAGGACACAGCGTCACGGTCGTCGACCGACAACCGCGCAGCGCTGAAGAAACAAGTTTCGCGAACGCCGGACAGATCTCTTACGGCTACTCTTCCCCATGGGCGGCGCCGGGCATTCCGCAAAAAGCGGTCAAATGGCTGTTTGAAAAACACGCGCCACTGAAAATTAAACCGTCACTGGATCCAAAACTGCTGGGTTGGATGACGCAAATGCTGGCGAACTGCCAACTGTCGCGCTACCAAGTCAACAAGGCGCGCATGCTGGCGATTGCCAACCACAGCCGCGCGTGTCTGACCCAACTAAACAAAGAGCACAATGTGCAATATCAGGGTCGTCAGCAAGGGACGCTGCAAGTGTTCCGTGATGAAAAACAGTTGGTCTCAATTGAAAAAGACATGCGTTTGCTGGAAGAGAGCGGCGTGCGTTTTGAACTGATGAATGTCGACTCGTGTATCGCGCAAGAACCGGGCCTGGCCCCAGTTAAAGACAAACTGGTGGGCGGCCTGTACCTGCCGGATGATGAAACGGGCGACTGCTACCTGTTCTGTCAGCAAATGACGGAACTGGCAAAAGCTCACGGTGTGCGTTTTGAGTTCGATACCCAAATCAAATCGCTGGCGACGGAAGGCAAAAAGATCGTCGGTGTCCAAACCGATAAAGGTCTGCTGAAAGCGGATGCGTACGTGGTTGCATTAGGCAGCTTCTCAACCGCGATGCTGAAACCGCTGGGCATTGATATTCCAGTTTACCCAGTGAAAGGTTATTCACTGACCGTGCCTATCGTGAATCCAGAACTGTCGCCACAATCAACCGTCATGGATGAAACGTACAAAGTGGCTCTGACCCGTTTTGATGACCGTATTCGTGTGGCGGGCACCGCAGAACTGGCGGGCTTTGACCCATCGATTCCGACCGCACGTAAAGAGACGATTGAAATGGTGGTGCGCGATCTGTTCCCGCAAGGTGGCGATTTCGACCAAGCGCAATTCTGGACCGGCTTCCGCCCAATGACGCCAGATGGCACGCCAATCATCGGGGCGACGCAGTTCGATAACCTGTTCACCAACACTGGTCACGGTACACTGGGTTGGACAATGGCTTGTGGTTCTGCGCATCTGCTGGCGGATATCATGACCCGCGGCAAAGCCGAGATCGACACTCGTGGCCTGAACGTGTTCCGCTACCAAAACGCGTCTTAAATCCCACTCATATCTCCGTCATCCGGTGCTTATTCACGCGCCGGATGGCGGCTATTTTTTAGCCAGAACAATCATCTACTCTTTCCCTGCCTTTCAGCACAGCACTTTATAACGAATAGTTATTCATCCCTAGACGTATTGTTTCCGTACGATCGCATGTAAAAAACAAACCGCTCACTAATTAATCAAATGCTAATAAAGTCGCCGTTTTTTAACATTCATTCAGGATTTTGTGTTCCATATCACGCTCCTTAGCATTAGCAGATAAATCAATTAACATTTGAGTTACAAAAAGATTAATATGTTGAACGCAAAACAAACACAACCATCTTTAAACAGGGAAAATACTCATGCAGTCATTTGTTGATTTTCTGAATGGAATTATCTGGAGCCCGGTGCTGATTTATCTTTGCCTTGGCGCTGGTTTGTTTTATTCCATTCTGACCCGTTTCGTTCAGGTCCGTCATTTCTTTGAAATGTGGCGTTTGCTGCTGTCTGGCAAAAGCTCATCGAAAGGCATTTCATCGTTCCAAGCGCTGGCAGTATCACTGTCTGGCCGTGTTGGTACAGGTAACATCGCTGGCGTAGCAGCAGCGATCGGTTTTGGTGGTCCTGGTGCTATCTTCTGGATGTGGGTTGTTGCCTTCTTCGGCGCAGCAACAGCATACGCAGAATCAACTTTGGCTCAGATCTACAAAGAAGAAGACGAAGGCGAATTCCGCGGCGGTCCGGCTTACTACATCGAAAAAGCGATGGGTCAGAAATGGTACGCATGGATCTTTGCTATCGCGACCATCTTCGCGTGTGGCGTGCTGCTGCCTGGCGTTCAGTCAAACAGCATCGGTAACGCGGTAGAATCTGCATTCGGCTCAGGCCCAATGATTGAAACGGCTATCGGTACTTACAGTTTCGCAAAAATCTTTACTGGTACGGTTGTTTCTATCCTACTGGGTTTCATCATCTTCGGTGGTGTAAAACGTATCGCTAACTTCACGCAAATCGTTGTGCCATTCATGGCGCTGGCTTACGTGATCACTGCATTCGTTATCATTCTGCTGAACATCGGCGAAGTGCCACGCATCTTCGGCATGATCCTGGGTGACGCATTCACGCCTATGGCGGGTCTTGGCGCAGCCATCGGCTGGGGTGTAAAACGTGGTGTTTACTCCAACGAAGCGGGTCAAGGTACTGGTCCTCACGCAGCGGCAGCAGCCAGCGTAGAGCACCCAGCACAGCAAGGTCTGGTTCAGTCTTTCTCTATCTACATCGATACTCTGCTGGTGTGTTCGGCAACAGCGTTCATGATTCTGATCACTGGTGCGTACAACGTACACGGCGGCGCAGAAGGTGCCTTCCTGGTACAAAACCTGGCGGCGGACATCAGTGCGAATGGCCCGGTATTTACTCAGGTTGCGATTGAAAGCGCGCTACCAGGTGTGGGTAAACCATTCGTTGCATTCGCGCTGTTCTTCTTCGCGTTCACCACGATTCTGGCTTACTACTACATTGCAGAAACCAACATCGCCTACATTCGTCGTACGTTCAAAATCGACGGTCTGGTGTTCATCCTGAAACTGGCCATCATGGCGGCGGTATTCTACGGTACCGTAAAAACAGCGAACCTTGCCTGGGCAATGGGTGACGTGGGTGTTGGTCTGATGGCATGGCTGAACATCGTCGGCATTCTGATCATCTTCTTTATGGCAAAACCAACCATGGCAGCGCTGAAAGATTATGAAGATCAGCAAAAGCAAGGTGTTGAAGAGTACGTATTCAACCCAGTGAAGTTGGGCATCAAGAATGCCACTTACTGGGAAGAGAAATACAAGCGCAAAACGGGCAAAGTACCGAGCGCTGAAGTTGAAGACACGCAAGCCGTTGAGCAACCTTCAACCTAATTAATAATAAAAAAGCAGTGGATTACACAAAGCAAAAGGGCCAGCATACGCTGGCCCTTTTTTTATTTCGCATGACCTTGTCACCCGATCGTCGCTATTGAAACTCGGGATAAATATCGCGCATATCCTGCAGTATTCGCTCAAACAGATCCATCGCACTTTGCGTCATGATATCGCGCTTAGGCCGTACAACAGAGATCACGCTGTCGGGAATGTTGTCCAGAAGCGGGACGACCGCAAATTCGTTCTTAATGTAATCCAGTTCCAGCGACTCCGTCGAAAACAGCGCCGCTAAATCCGCCGTCTGAATCAGTGAGCGGGCCAATGTCATCGACGTGCATTCACGGATCCTCGACGGAATCGGTAAACCGTTCACCGCAAACAACTGATAGTGGTATGTGTTAGGGTCATCCGGCGCATCCAGCGTCACCCACTCACTTTGATGCAGAGCACGCAGTGAACGCGTATTGCACAGCGGATGCGATTTGCGCGTGACGACAACATTGGGAATGCGGCAGATAGCCTGCCAGTCAAGCGCACTGTCAATCACTGGGATCTGCGACGTAATGGCGAAATCGACCCCACCCTGACGAATCTGTTCCAGCAACGGAGCTGGTCTTAATTCGACAATTCTCAGGGTCACTTCCGGATGACGACGCATGAACTCGTTGAGGCTGGTCGTCAGCGATTTGATCAACGAGGCAATCGGCGTTACGCCCACCGTAACCAGACAACTGGAAATACCACGCATGGTATCGATGTCCTGTTTGGCACGCCGCGCGGTTTCATTCATCATTCGCGCGTAACCCAATAATCGTTCACCGTACGGCGTGAGGGTTAAACCGCTGGCACTGCGTTCAAACAGCGCAACACCGTACTGCTGTTCCAGTTCTTTGATGGCTTTGCTGAGAGCAGGCTGAGTCAGATGCAACTGCTCGGCTGCCGTTTTCAGGCTTCCTGCCTGACTGACGGCCAAAAAGGCTTTGATTTGATGTAGTTTCATGTCGCTATATATACCTTTTCGCGTGCCGCTCGCAAAGCCACAGTGCACTAATTTTAGCTTTTAGCTAAGTAATTGCTCACTAACTGAACCCAACATGCCGCGCCAATAGTCACTAAGCGATCATTGAAGTCGTATCCCGGGTTATGCACCGAGCAGCCGTGCCATTCGCCCAAGCCGTTCGCCAATGTGAAATAACACCCTGGTCGCTGTTGGAGCATCCAGGCAAAATCTTCACTGCCAGTGATCGGCTGAGTATCTTCCCCTGCCACATTCTCTTCCCCCAGCACGGCTTGTACGGCCTTGCGCGCCCAGCGCGTCTCTGCCGCAGCGTTGAAAATCGACGGAACCTGACGCAGATATTCGACCTCGCCCTGAATGCCAAATGCACGGCACTGCCCCGCCACGATCTCGCGAATTCGCCGCTCAATCAAATCCTGATTCTGCTGGCTAAAGTTGCGTACCGATAAGGTCATCATCGCATCATTGGGAATCACATTCGGTGTAGTTCCGGCCTGGATCTGGCCAATGCTGACAATGCTCTGATCGCTCGGAGAGATGTTGCGCGACACAATGCTCTGTAAACCGAGAATGATATGACCAATGGCGATCGTCACATCGGCAGAGAGATGCGGCAGAGCCGCATGCCCGCCTTTGCCCGTCAGGCGAATGATGACTTTGTCCGACGAAGCGCTGAAAATTCCGCTGCGTACGTCGGCCTGCCCCACTTCTTTGCCCGGCATATTGTGCAGCGCAAAAATCGCATCGCACGGGAAACGCTCAAACAGACCATCATCAATCATGGCCTGAGCGCCGGAAAGGCCTTCTTCATCAGGCTGAAAGATAAGATTCACGGTGCCATCAAACGGTTTATGCTGCGCCAGATAGTGCGCCGCAGCAAGCAAAATAGCCGTGTGACCATCGTGCCCGCAGGCATGCATGCGCCCATCAATAGTACTGGCATAAGGTAAACCGGTATTCTCCTGAATTGGCAGCGCATCCATATCCGCACGAATACCGATGGAACGCTCCGCACTGCCATGCTTAAGTACGCCAACCACGCCGTGTCCGCCGACCTGAGTATGTGTTTCATATCCCCATTCTTGCAGTAAACTGGCGACGAGTTGCGCGGTATTCGGGACTTCAGAACCCAGCTCCGGATGGGCATGAATGGAATGGCGCGTCTGAATAAACTGCTCACAACTTTGGACAAAGTCAGCGTTATTAAGCAGTGAAGAAGCAGGTGTTGTCATCATTAATTCCTTATCAAACGATCAGTGTTGTTGCGGTGCGCGGGTTGGAAAACGCCAGATGGCCAGGGAGCTGACGGCGACGGCTACCATCAGATAGAATGCCGGCGCCATTTTGTTGCCGCTCCATTCAATCAGGCTGGCCACCAGCAGCGGCGTGAAACCGCCAAACACCGTCACTCCAAATCCGTAAATCATCGAAATGCCGCTGGCACGATATTGCTGAGCAAAAGCTTCCATGATCAGTACTAGTAGCGAGGCATTCGAGAGCGCAAACAAGGCAATCAGAGCACCGATAATGAAGAGCGCTTTGACAAGCGATGCTTCGCCGCCAAGCAGAGTGAATGCAGGATAGATACAGACGAATGCGCTCAGCATACCAATCAGCGGCAGCACTTTGCGGCTTCCGAGCCCATCCGCCCATTTCCCCATAATCGGCATTAACACCATCAGCATAAAACCCGCCAGCACCGCGACAGCAAAAGCCGTCGTGGGGGCATATCCCAACTCTTTAATCAGGTAAGTAGGCATGTAAAATACTTCGATATACATCGATGCGGTTGCGCCCCAGATCATCAGCATGCCGATCAGTACGGTGCGCCCTTGTTTCGACAGCACGGTTTTAAACGGCGTCTCTTCGACAGCGGTCTGTGCTTGGTGCGGTTCATCCAGATGGCGGCGGATATACCAGCCAACGGGGCCAATTAACAAACCAAGTACGAACGGAATACGCCACCCCCAGCTATGCACTTGATCCGGAGTGAGTAAGCCATTGATCGCAAAACCGATCATTGCGCCCACCAGCGCCGCGGCGCCTTGGCTCGCCAGTTGCCAGCTCACCATATAGCAGCGACGCTTATAGTTATCCGATTCCATCAGAGCAGCCGATGCCGCGCCGATTTCGCCACCAGCTGAGAGCCCCTGCAACAAACGGCCAACCACCAGCATCACCGTGGCGGCAATACCGATGCTTTCGTAAGTCGGCGTTAACGCGATCATGCCTGTACCAATGGTCATCAGCGCGATGGTCAGTGTCAGCGCCGCCTTACGGCCATGTTTATCGGCATAGTTACCAATCAATACCGCGCCAAGCGGACGCATGACAAAACCTACACCGAATGTTGCCAACGACAGCAACAATCCGGCAGCCGAACCTCCGACATTGAAAAATAGTTCGCCGATAATGACGGCAAAAAAACTGTAGACCGTGAAATCGTACATCTCGAGCCCATTGCCCAGTGAAATGGCGACAATCGCTTTGCGTGAACCCAGCGGCTTCGCAGGAGCGGTGGAGACGGACGTCAGGTCTTGGCTCACTGAGCCAGAAAGTGTGCTGCTCATGGTTTCCCTTCCTTACAATGATCGCGATTCATTCGCTATCGACTGATTAGATAATAGCCATTGCCATTCAATCACTAAGAAACCAAAAGTAATCCACAAAACTTTAGGTTAAGTTTCCAACTCGACGATCTGCCCAAGCATTCAGCAACGTGCGCCGTTTATGTGCAGCTAGCTAGAAAGTAAGCCCAAAAGAGAAGAGCATAGAGGAAAGCAATAGTGCAAGAGCCTAGAACCCCCCCGATGTCGTGAGCCCTTGGGAATGATTCGAATCGGCAAACTAAAAGTTATAGGCTTAAAAAAAGAGAAACAAAAAAGGAGACATACGTCTCCTTTTACATAGCTCGCCAAAGTTGGACCGGGTTATTGAGTGACTTCAGCCTTGATGGCTGTCCCACCTTTTAACGGACGCTTCGCCCAGTAACCTGCTAACAGAGAGCCCGACAAATTATGCCAGATGGAGAAAATCGTCCCGGCAACGGCCGAAGCCGGAGTGAAAAACTTCATCGCCAACGCGGTCGCTAAGCCTGAGTTTTGCAAACCCACTTCAAAGGCCACCGTACGACAAATGCTTTCGTTAAAGCCCAGTGCACGACAGATCCAGTAACCGGAAGCAAGACCAATACTGTTATGCAGAATGACCGCCAGCGCTACGATAGGCCCAATCGTCGCCAGTTGGATCGCATTAAGTGCTACTACAATCGCAATGATCATGACAATCGCAACCATGGAGATCAGCGGCAAAACAGGCTCCAGCTTCTCAGTCACCGAATGCAGCAACACATTACACAGCAAGCCAATACTCACAGGCACAAGCACGATCTTAACCAAGCTCATCAACATGCTCATCGCTGGCACATCGACACTTTGTCCAGCGAGTAACTTCACCAACAGAGGCGTCAGTACCACACCCAATAATGTTGAAATGGATGTCATGGTGATCGACAGTGCAACGTCCCCTTTCGCCAGATAGCACATTACGTTAGAAGAGGTGCCGCCTGCGACACTGCCCACCAGCACCATGCCGATCGTCAGCATTGGATCGAAGCCAAGTAATAAACTCACCAAGAGCGCAGCCAGCGGCATCACGGAAAACTGCAGAATCAGGCCGATACCAATCGCTTTTTTATTGGTAACGACATTGAGAAAATCTTTGGGTTTGAGCGTCAACCCCATCGCCAACATGATAATGGTCAGCAGCGGTACGATCTGACTTTTCAAATCGACAAAAACGGAAGGAAAAAAGTAAGCGCAGAGTGAAAACAGCACTGCCCAGAGAGGAAAAAGTTGAGTGATTGTCCTTAACATGGTTATACATTCCTGTTGTGTGTTGCTTTGTTATAGTGTTTTAAATATCACCAACTAAGCTAACTCAGCTCTTCACATCGAAACAACCAGATTTTTATTAAGGACTTAACTTCAGACAATAAAAAAGGCCGGCACATGGCCAGCCTTCTTTGCGATGCGTTAAATTACGCAGCGATTTCCTGTGCAGCAGGAACGGCTTTTTTCTTCTCGCCGATTGGCAGAATAACGCGACCGTATTCGTTGTTCAGAACTTGAGCCATTGCGAAGTACACTGCGCTCGCGCCACAGAAGATACCTTCGAAACCAGCAATCATGCCAATGAACTCGCTACCAGTGAAGTCACGGATAGCCAGCAGAGCGAACAGGATAGTCAGAGAACCGAATACCACCTGTTTTGCTACTGGGTAGCAAAGCGAACCGATGAACATGAAGCCTGTGAAGATGCCCCACAACGCAAGGTACCAACCCATGAATGGAGCCGGGCTAGCAGGCAGACCCATTTTTGGCATCACGATCAGACCAACCAGAGTCAGCCAAAACAGACCGTAAGAAGTGAACGCTGTCGTACCGAAAGTATCACCACGTTTAAAGCACATGATGCCTACAATCACTTGGCTCAGACCACCGTAGAAAATACCCATAGCAAGAATCATCGAATCAAGCGGGAAGAAACCTGCGTTGTGGATATTCAGCAGAATTGTCGTCATACCGAAACCCATTAGACCGAGTGGTGCTGGGTTGGCTAATTTAGTAGACATTCAAGTTACCTTAAAATTAAAAAATGTTGATAAAAAATACGCGCGGATTTTAATAACCCCTATATAAAAAGATAGAACTCAAAAATGAAAACTTAGTTCCCACAAATAACACAAAAACAATTACTCGTGATAGATAACGCCAATCAACTGATAAATAATAACTTTTAAAAAACAAAAAAAGGCCTTTCGTTGCAGAAAGGCCATTGAAGAAAGAAAAATATTTTTTACTGGCAGGAAATTTCGTCCCAGAACCAGTTGGATTGCACTGGCGTTTCCCACACTCCCGGGCCGTTTTTCGCAATGAAGCAGCGCCCGTTGTAAGTCACTTTATCGCCGTTAGCGACCTGAGAGACTCCCGGTTGCCACTCGAGAAAACTGCCCGTTTCAGGTACAGGATCCGGAGTGGGTTGTGGCTCGGGAGTTGGCGTTGGTTCTGGTGTCGGTTGTGTTCCACTGACTAATAACCAAGGCCCTCCATTGGCGGGATCATCTCCTTGAGTCCACCATTTTGCTTCATAAGTTGCCCCATTCCACACCACTTGATCACCGGCGTTATAAACCGCATTTTTATCCCACACATTGCTGCCCGGATCGGTTCCCGGGTCAGAAGGTTCAAGTTTCTCAACCACACGTACCTGAGGCCAGTTGGCGTGTGAACCATAGAAGTTGGTAACACATTTCTCGTAATCGCCTTCAACCAACGCGGAATAAGCGGTCTGAAAGCCCACCAGTTCACACTCAAACGAATAACCGCCAGGGCGATCCGGATAGTACTTCCAGTTGCCATCCCAGTTGGTATACAGCACATCAGTCGCGCCGTTAAGGTTGAGGCTGCCATACGGCGTTTGTTGCCAGCAGGTGTTTTTCTCATCAGGTTGCTGTGGAATTTGATAATGTTCAGCGAGCCCTTCCCAGTAGCGAATACGATTGACGGGCTGGCCTTTGTCTTTATTCTGCTCACCACATTCAATCCCCCCATTGATCACATTGATTGTGGTGCCAAAACCGTAGCCGATACCCGCATCAATTTCTCGTTGCGATGGCACCCAGGTACGATCAATCACGTGCAACATCGCAGGTTTAGGGGCCTGAGGCGTGAGGAAAAACCAGATAGCCGACGCCAGGTTCAGCCACGAATCAGCCACCAGCCCCGGGTTATTCAACAGAACCGTCGCATCGCCATCAAACATGGCTTCGGAGAAAGCGCCATAGTTGAAGTGATAAGAGAGCTGCTTCGCGCCACGGCCAAAATAGCCCTGTCCGGCGGCACATGGCCAACGGGCATTTTGCCAGTCGTTCTGTCCGCATCCGGTGGTATAGCCCTCCTGCCCCTCTGACCAGCCCATTTCACGCACATGCACCAACGCCTGCTGCCACTCTTCCAGTGCCAGCGGGTTATCCGATACATTATCTTTGGCGATATGGCCTCCGGTTTCTTGAGAGAAATGCGCGAACGCCGTCACAATCGACTTCTTACAGATGGCGTCAGCATCACGTCCATCTGTGTAGTCTCCACAAAAGGCAGGAAACTTACCAATCGCGCGCAGAAAACGTGTGTAGGTATATTCCGGTGCCGCCATATGTGTCAGATAATCCCATTCACTTTGCGGAAACACGCGCTCAACCCGTTGTACGTTACCCGGGTTGCTCGCCAAACCGGGTTCAATGGCTTCAACTACGCTATTGGGCTGAGTCTGTAAAGCTTTGGCCCAAATGGCGTACATCGGGTTTGCCGTTTTAGCCTGCTCTGCGGCGTTCAACTCTACCCGCGACACTAAGTAGCCATTGAGGTTATTGGGATCGGGTTCTATCGTCATTGACGCCTGACCACAGGCTGTAAAAAGACACCCTGCGATCAGGGTCAGTTTGCTTGGCGTTAACATGTTACGCTTCCTTCCAGATTGCACATCACAAGCAAGAGCGTAAGTATCCGTAGTGGGATTGAATAGCAGAAGTCGGTCAGAAAATATGGTTTTGCGAGTCACTTCGTCAACCAAACGATGCGTTACTGATGCTTGGCAAATTAACTGCTAACTGCGCTAAAAAGTTTGGCTTTAGATAGATGTAAAAAAGCCCCGGAATACATCCGGGGCTTTTTATTCAGTTGGCTTGCTATCGCACAGGGATTATTCCCACTCGATAGTTGCTGGCGGCTTACCAGAAATATCGTAAACCACGCGAGAAATGCCGTTCACTTCGTTGATGATGCGGTTAGACACTTTACCCAAGAAATCGTAAGGCAGGTGTGCCCAATGCGCAGTCATGAAGTCGATGGTTTCTACTGCACGCAGAGAAACAACCCAATCGTACTTACGGCCATCGCCCATTACGCCCACAGAGCGTACTGGCAGGAATACAGTGAATGCTTGAGACACTTTGTCGTACAGGTCGGCAGCGTGAAGCTCTTCAATGAAGATAGCGTCTGCGCGACGTAGCAGGTCACAGTATTCTTTCTTGATTTCACCAAGAACACGAACGCCCAGACCAGGACCCGGGAATGGGTGACGGTAAAGCATGTTGTACGGCAGACCGAGCTCTAGGCCAATCTTACGGACTTCGTCTTTAAACAGCTCGCGCAGTGGCTCAACCAGACCCATTTCCATGTCTTCTGGCAGACCGCCCACGTTGTGATGCGATTTAATCACGTGCGCTTTACCGGTTTTCGATGCTGCAGACTCAATAACGTCTGGGTAAATCGTACCCTGAGCCAGCCATTTCGCGTTTTTCAGCTTCTTCGATTCTTCATCGAATACATCGACGAAGACGTGACCGATAGTTTTACGTTTATCTTCTGGATCAGACTTGCCTTTCAGCGCATCAAGGAAGCGATCTTCTGCGTCAACTTTGATGATGTTCAGACCGAATTTATCGCCGAACATGTCCATCACTTGCTGACCTTCATTCAGGCGCAGCAGACCGTTGTCAACGAACACACAAGTCAGCTTGTCACCGATTGCACGGTGAACCAGCATAGCTACAACTGAAGAGTCCACACCGCCAGATAGGCCAAGGATCACTTCATCGTCGCCTACTTGCTCTTTAATACGAGCGACTGCATCTTCGATAATCGATTCCGACGTCCACAGACGCTCACAACCACAAACGCCAAGAACGAAGTTCTCCAGCATCTCTTTACCATGTTTGGTGTGAGTAACTTCTGGGTGGAACTGTACGCCGAAGTATTTCTTCTCTTCGTTCGCCATCGCAGCATAAGGACAAGTGTCCGTCTCACCGACTTTCACGAAGTCTGCTGGGATCTCAACCACTTTGTCACCGTGGCTCATCCAAACGTCTTGCAGTGCATCTAGATCTTTGAACAGAGATGATTCACCAGAAACTTTAACCTGCGCATAACCGAATTCGCGCTCGTCTGAACCCGCAACTTTACCGCCCAGCTGTTCCGCCATTGTTTGCATGCCGTAACATACGCCCAGTACTGGTACGCCAGAGTCAAAAACGTATTGTGGTGCACGAGGTGAGTTCAGTTCAGTAACGCTTTCAGGGCCACCAGACAAGATGATGCCATCTGGATTGAATTCACGAATATCCGCTTCTTCGACATCCCAGCTCCACAGTTCACAGTAAACACCGATTTCACGTACACGGCGTGCTACCAGCTGAGTGTACTGAGAACCGAAGTCCAGGATCAGAATACGTTGGTCATGAATGTTTTTAGTCATTTTGAGCAGTCTTATAAGCTAGGTTATTAAAACGGAGGCGAGTGTACTCGCCTCTTCTTAATGCTTCAAGGAAAAAGCAAACGTTTACGTTGTTTTCTCGTCAGAGAAAAATCGACGCTACGTTGATTAACCCAAACGATAGTTTGGTGCTTCTTTCGTGATTTGAACGTCGTGTACGTGAGACTCTGCCATACCAGCGCCAGAGATACGTACAAATTCTGCTTTAGTACGCATATCTTCAATCGTCGCTGAACCGGTCAGACCCATGCTTGAACGTAAACCACCCATCTGTTGATGAACAATCTCTTTCAGACGACCTTTATATGCGATACGGCCTTCGATACCTTCAGGAACCAGCTTGTCTGCTGCGTTATCAGATTGGAAGTAGCGATCAGAAGAACCTTGAGACATCGCGCCCAGAGAACCCATACCACGGTATGCTTTGTACGAACGACCGTTGTACAGAATCACTTCGCCAGGTGCTTCTTCAGTACCCGCAAACATTGAGCCAACCATCACGCAAGATGCACCTGCGGCAATCGCTTTACAAATATCGCCAGAGAAACGGATACCGCCGTCAGCAATCACTGGAATACCGTATTGATTCGCTACTTCAGCAGCATCAGAAATCGCGGTAATTTGCGGTACACCAACACCAGTCACGATGCGAGTCGTACAGATAGAGCCAGGGCCGATACCCACTTTAACAGCACTGACACCCGCTTCGATCAGCGCTTTAGCGCCTGCGCCCGTGGCGACGTTGCCGCCGATGATATCGAGATCTGGATACGCTGCGCGAGTTTCACGAATACGGTTTAGTACACCTTCAGAGTGACCGTGTGAAGAGTCAATAAGTAGAACGTCAACACCAGCTTCAACCAGAGCAGCAACACGCGCTTCGTTACCTGCGCCAGCACCAACCGCAGCACCTACACGTAGGCGACCACGCGCATCTTTACATGCATTTGGTTTACGTTCAGCTTTATGGAAGTCTTTCGCAGTGATCATACCGGTCAGTTGGAACTCATCATTCACAACCAGTACTTTCTCAACACGCGCTTCGTGCATTTTTTCTTGAACTTCAGCGCGAGTTGCGCCTTCTTTTACCTCAGCCAGACGCTCTTTCGGAGTCATCACTGCTGAAACTTTCTTAGATAGGTCTGTTACAAAACGAACATCACGACCAGTGATGATACCCACCAGTTCGTTGCTTTCTGTCACCACTGGGAAACCAGCAAAGCCGTGCTTTTCAGTCAGGGCAATCACATCAGCAATAGTTGCATCCGGGCTAACAGTGACAGGATCGGTAACCACGCCAGCTTCGAATTTCTTCACCTGACGAACTTCGGCAGCTTGCTGCTCAATAGACATGTTCTTGTGGATAAAGCCAATGCCACCTTCCTGAGCCAAAGCGATAGCCAGACGGGCTTCCGTCACGGTATCCATCGACGCAGAGATCATTGGGATGTTCAGTTGGATGTTTTTCGTCAGCTGAGTGCGAAGATCAGCGGTATTTGGGAGAACGGTGGAGTGTGCTGGCACAAGTAGTACGTCATCGAATGTCAGCGCTTCTTTGGCAATTCTTAGCATTTGCAATATCTCACAATATAAGGAGTAAAAAGAACAATCCAAGCCTCATCGTTTCGCATAATGAGTGCAGGCGTGCTGCATTTGGATTAGATATTGCGGACGGATTATACGCCCAGAGCAATCGCTTGACCACTCATTTTTTTATTTTTTATTTGCAATTACCCCCTTGATATGTATTATATTGCCGCTAATTTCCATACTCACGTCTGAGCAAATTAGCGAGTCTTCTTTGACCAATCCAAACATCTATACCGTTTCCCGTCTTAATGCTGAAGTCCGGTTATTACTGGAAAATGAAATGGGCATTGTGTGGCTGCTTGGTGAGATCTCAAACTTCTCCGCTCCTGTCTCTGGTCACTGGTACTTGACCCTCAAAGATTCCCGCGCACAAGTTAAATGTGCGATGTTCAAAGGCAGTAACCGTTTGGTTCGCTTTAAGCCGCAAAATGGTCAGCAAGTGTTGGTTAAAGCGCGCTTATCGCTGTATGAGCCGCGTGGTGATTATCAAATCATCATTGACAGCATGCAGCCAGAGGGAGATGGTCGCCTACAGCAGGAATTTGATCAGTTGAAGATGCAACTGGCCGCAGAAGGTCTGTTTGCCCAGACGTTGAAAAAGCCGCTACCAGAACATCCACGCTGCGTCGGTATTATTACCTCTAAAACCGGCGCTGCCCTGCACGATATTCTGCAGGTACTCAAACGCCGCGATCCCAGCTTGCCAATCATCATTTATCCAACTCTGGTTCAGGGTGAAGACGCCGCGATTCAGATCGCTCAAGCGATTGGACGCGCCAACGCACGTGAAGAGTGTGATGTGTTGATCGTCGGCCGCGGCGGAGGTTCTTTAGAAGATCTGTGGTGCTTTAACCATGAGATTGTCGCGCGCACTATTGCAGCCAGTCAGATCCCGATCATCAGTGCCGTCGGGCACGAAATCGATGTTACAATTGCCGACTTTGTGGCTGATGTACGCGCACCGACGCCTTCAGCGGCGGCTGAACTCGTTAGTCGTGACAACAGTCATAAAAAGCAGGCGTTTCAGGGCTATGAGCACAAGCTCGCCAGTGCGATACGCCACTATTTCGCCGAGCAAAAAGTCAGCCTCAAGCAACTGCAATACCGTTTAGATAAACAGCACCCCATGTATCGCCTGCAGCGCCAGCAGCAGCAACTCGATGAGCTGAGTATGCGTCTGGAGCGCGCGGTACAGAAACAGCTCAATGGCACTCGCCAGCATCTGGCTAAGCAGCAACATCGCCTGCAACTGCTGTCTCCAGAGAAGACGTTGCGTGAACAACGATATACATTAGCTCTGCGCGAGCGCAATCTGATCGACGCGATGCAGCGTCAGTTGGTGATGTCCCAACATCGTTTTACCCGCCTTATCGACAAACTCGATACGGTAAGTCCTCTGGCCACCCTTTCTCGAGGTTATTCGATCACTCAAACCGCACAAGGCAAGATTGTTCGACAAGCGACGGATGTGAAAACGGGCGATCAACTGATCACCCGTTTAGCAGATGGCGACGTTCACTCGACCGTAAATTGATTACTGCTTTTCAAATTCAAAGCGCACACGCGATTTGGATTTCAGTTCATTGCAACTGTTACAAAAATAATTAGCCGCGCCGCATGCCTGCAGCTTTTCCAACTCTGCACCACAATCCGGACAATAACCGATTTTCTTGTAGTGATCTTCGCAATGGGTGCAGTGATACTGGCCATCCCATTCCAGCTCTTGTTGACAGGCCGGACATAGATTACTCATAACGTCTCTCCCTTGATGCGCTCAGTTCATGGTCTGTGATCTGCCCATTTCTTGCTTTGATCTTTATCACAGCGCGTTCATTCCAGTCTGCTCTATGGTTTCGGTGCTGCTATCATTTTCTTAGAATGATCAAGACCGGATCATCTGCTTTATACATCCTGTTCAGCGATCTACCCTAAAAAGAACATTTATATAACCACACACCGAAAGCATAAGTTACATATCCTGTTTTTGGATTTTAAACAGATTTAAAATCCAAATAAACATTAAAAAACCCAAACACGAAGAATTTAATAAAAGGATCATTCTTCCGATAACGAGGTTACTTGAGTGTGCATTTCAATGTGTTGCTCATCGACCACTTTGAGCATAACTGTGATGCTTTGGTAATCAGCTAAACTCGTTGCATGCGTTCCGCCACAAGGGATACGCGCGACCACTCCCTCTTGTAAATCACACTCCCAGTAACGGGAATCCGTCAAAGCGTCAGCCTCTCTGGAGAGGGTAATGTTTGCTCTTAATTGAAGCCAATGCCTTAACTGAAGGTTCACCTGCTCTTCAATCTTCGACAGGTCTTTCAGCATATCCTCACTGTTTAAACCCCTTTTACGGAGTGTTTTACCAAGTCGGTAGGTATCAACACAGCGATCTTCTGCCACGAAGCTGGTGACCTGTGCATAACTATTAAAATCACAGTGACCGTGCGGGTCTTTGCGATCCGCATCCTTGCGCCAATAACCGCCTGCCAAGACTTTATTCAGGGCCAGATACGCCAAATGCCCCGCACTGTGACCACGGCTGAGACTTTGTTGGTAAGTCTGATTCACCGCCAGCATTACCGTTTCGCCAGGAAGGACAGCGGTCGAATCAGCCTCGATAACATGAACCACCACAAAGACCCATCCAGGCGCATCACGTTTAACAGGGATCTGCTGCCCAACCTCTAGGCGGCCGGTTTCCAACTCAATAGCACCGACCTGACAATCTAGCACCTCAAATTCCCCCTTGGAGGAGGTCAACGTCCCTTTATCCGCCGGATGATCGGGCCAAATATGACTGACCGGATGAAATGGCGTGCTGTGTGTCACCACACACAATGTATTGTTTAGCGGCTGAACCCGCTGTACCTGACTGGAGAGCGTCCATACGGACTGAGTGAAAGTGACGATCGTTGGCGTGTAACACATAAACAATTCTCAAACAGAGTGAATTTCGTGGGCACAGAATAGCAAAAAGCCCGGGCTAAACCCGGGCTTTGTTGTTATTTTCTGCGATCTTTTACCATGCTCATCAGGCGTTTACGCTTACGTTCCTGAGACAGTGTCATCTTATTGGTTTTACCCTCAAATGGGTTTTCACTGTTCTGGAACTGAATACGAATCGGCGTACCCATGATGTCTAATGACTTACGGTAGTAGTTCATCAGATAACGTTTGTAAGAATCCGGCAGTTCATTCACCTGGTTACCGTGAATCACGATAATTGGCGGGTTGTAACCACCAGCGTGCGCGTATTTCAGCTTCACGCGGCGACCACGTACCAATGGTGGCTGATGATCGTCCGTCGCCATTTTCATGATACGAGTCAGTACTGAGGTGCCCACACGTGTTGTTGCAGAGCGGTAAGCTTCCTGAACCGATTCGAACAAGTGACCAACACCCGTACCGTGCAATGCTGAGATAAAGTGAATACGGGCGAAGTCGACAAAGCCCAAACGACGGTCCAGCTCTTTCTTCACTCGCTCTTTAACGTCTGTATCCAGACCATCCCACTTGTTTACCGCAATCACGATTGAACGGCCCGCATTCAGAGCAAAGCCCAGCAGGCTCAGATCCTGATCGGAGATGTTTTCACGCGCATCGACAACCAGCAGCACCACGTTCGCATCTTCAACGGCTTTCAGGGTTTTAACCACTGAGAACTTTTCAACGGTTTCGTTGATACGCTTACGACGACGAACACCTGCCGTGTCAATCAGCACGTATTCACGCTCATCACGCTTCATCGGAATGTAGATAGAGTCACGCGTGGTTCCCGGCATATCGTAAACCACCACACGCTCTTCACCCAGAATACGGTTAGTCAGCGTCGATTTACCTACGTTCGGGCGACCGATAATCGCCAGCTTGATCGGTTGATCCTGCAGACGCTTGTACGCTTCTTCCGCTTCTTCTTCGGTGTAATCGAGCTTCTCTTCTTCTTCAGAATCGATGAAGTCGGTCAGGTCTTCCAGTGCCGCTTCTTCCTGCTGCATTTGTTCTGCAAGCGGATTCAGAGCGCGGTCAATCAGAGCACCGACACCACGGCCATGAGCAGCGGCGATCTGGAACATTTGATCAACGCCGAGCTGCCAGAATTCTGCACTTGCCGCTTCAGCGTCGATACCATCGACTTTATTCACGACCAGAATGGCATTCTTCTCGATACGGCGTAGGTGGTCAGCGATCGCTTCATCCGCAACCGTCAGGCCAGCGCGGCCATCCACCATAAACAGCACCACATCTGCTTCATCAATCGCCGCCAGCGATTGTGCAGCCATTTTGGTTTCCACACCTTCTTCACTGCCATCAATACCGCCGGTATCAATAACGATAAACTGATGTTCGCCAAGTTTTGCTTGGCCATATTTGCGGTCGCGGGTCAAACCAGGGAAGTCCGCTACCAGTGCATCTCGTGTGCGGGTGAGTCGGTTAAATAGCGTCGATTTACCTACGTTAGGACGCCCAACAAGAGCAACTACAGGTATCATAACAACCTCTACAATGATTCTTTTCTTATGTAGTTATAGGTAAACACTCTTTCACAAGCGCTAAATTTTTACCTATAACCACAAAGGTTCTCTAAAATAATTTCGCAGTTTGGCGGGCGATCCTGCCACTTCCAAGTACGAAAAGTATAAAACGGCTCCTAACCGTTACCAGCTAGGAGCCGTTTGTGAATTGTATCACGAAATATTACTTGATCGTCAGTTTCTTTATATCGCCATCACGGCTGATAACCAGGTAACCATTGTCCAGCACGAGTGGGCTTACCGCGAAACCGCTGTCGTTCACCATTTGCTGCGCAACGAATTCTCCTGTACTACGGTCAATCCAGTGCAGGTAACCTTCGCTGTCACCCACGACAACAAAACCATTGATCAATACTGGAGCCGTAAGCAGACGGTGTTGCAGCTGATCATTGCTCCACAGTTCAGTACCACTGCGCGCATCCACCGCAACAACGTGATCTTTATCGGTCACGACGAACAGTCGGCCGCCATCGCTGGCCAGATCCGTTGATGATGAATAGTTACGTTTCCACATCGGGTTCCCGGAACGCAGGTCAATCGCAATCAGCTGACCATTAAAGCCCACGGTGTAAAGCGTAGAACCGATAATCAATGGAGAGGAATCCACATCCACCAGACGATCAATCTCTGTCGCGCCTTTTGGCTGACCAACAGGTTGTTGCCAGATTAGCTGACCACGTTCAGAAATGGCGGCCGCTAAGCGCCCGGCTGACGTACCCCAGAAAACACCACCCGATGTTGCAACAGGGCGGCTGTCGCCACGCAACGTCAGATTCGGTACTTCAGTACTGATAGTCCATTTCTGCTCACCCGTTTGCTCATCGAGCGCCACCAGCGCACCGCGACTGGTGTTCACGATAATCTGGTTTTGATCCGCAGTCGGCGCGGCCAAGACTTCACCTTCAACGTTAACACGCCAAGTTTCTTCACCAGTTTCTGCGTTCAGTGCGATGACTTCACCATTTTCGCTGCCGATGTAGATTTGACCGTAAGCTGAAGCAATACCGCCAGACAAACGCGCAGGGGTATCTTTTTCCAGATTCGTTTTCCAGATGACTTTGCCGTTCGCCGGATCGAGTGCTTTGACTTCGCCATCTCGACTGGCGACAAAGATTTTGTTGTAAGCGTATTCCGGAGACAGTTTCGAGAAGTAGTGCCCCACGCCGTCACCGACAGAAGCACTCCACTCTGAACTAGGGGTAAATTCACTTTTCACCACAGGCACTGGTGCCATGATGACGTTTTCTTCTTCACCCGCACAGCCAGCCAGCAATCCCAGAACTGCGGCAGACAGGAGCACTTTGTTGAACATCTTTTTCATCAAGGTGTGCCCTTATTTGGCCAGATCATCCAGTTTCATCTGTAGCGTCTGACTTGCATCTTCCGCCTGCTGCGCTTCGGTGTAAGCAGCATAAGCCGCCGATTTATCACCTTTACGCAGAGAAATATCACCACGCAGCTCCGAGACACGGCCAGTCCAGCTTTGCTCTTTAATGTTCGCCAACTCACTCAGCGCAGCATCAAAGTTGCCTTGTTCTGCTTGCAGACGCGCAACACGGTAGGTAATCACAGGTTTCAGCGCTGCATCACCCGTGGCGTTTTTTGCCCACTCTAACTGAGCCAGAGCTTCATCGAGATTACCCGCTTGAACCTGTGCTTTGGCCAGTTGCATAGCCGCCAGTACGGCGTACTCAGATTTATTATTGCTGTCGATAAAGCTTTGTACGTCCGCTTCTCCGTCAACGCCTTTGGTTGCCAGAGTTTGAATCGCTTTGGTGTAACTTGCAGAAGCAGCCTCTTGCGCTGACGTCACAGAATCTTGATAAAAACGCCAGCCAAACAAACCACCCAAGCCGATCACTGCGCCAAAGATGACGGCTTTGCCGTTCTCTTTCCACCAATCTTTGATCGCTTCAACTTGTTGTTCTTCAGTATCGTAAAGTTCCACTTCCTGTCCTCTTAGTATGAAATCTCAAAAATTAGCGTTTAGACGAGATGAGCCAGTTTGCCCGCAATCTCGGTTTGAGAAATCGTTTCTTGTTCACCGCCAGCCAGGTCTTTCAGAACTACAGTCTTCTCTGCCACTTCGTTTTCACCCAGTACCAGAGCCACTGCCGCGCCGACTTTGTCTGCACGTTTAAATTGTTTCTTAAAGTTGCCGCCGCCAAAATGCGTCATTACGCGCAGACCAGGAACTTGTTCGCGTAGCTCTTCAACCAGTCTCATACCAGCCGTCAGCGTACCTTCACCGGCAGTCACCATGTACACATCAACGTTACGACGCACGTCTGTGTTACCCAAAGTTTCCATCATCAGTACCAGACGCTCAAGACCCATCGCAAAGCCAACCGCTGGGGTTGCTTTACCGCCCAGTTGTTCAACCAGACCATCATAGCGGCCGCCGCCACACACGGTCCCTTGTGAACCCAGGCTTTCAGTCATCCACTCAAATACCGTACGGTTGTAGTAGTCAAGACCACGTACCAAACGCTCATTTACCGTGTATTCGATACCTGCAGCGTCTAAAAGTTCACATAGACCTGCGAAGTGTGCT